>LSQX01106611.1_pt1 | contig 15209 bp, 17 predicted proteins | sample 654561 | NCBI WGS metagenome assembly LSQX01 (sample SAMN04489861, study PRJNA283612) | anaerobic digester metagenome | isolation source: 4 biogas reactors fed with cattle manure at either 37C or 55C with and... | place: Denmark: Kongens Lyngby | collected 2014 | reverse complement strand
GGCAGAGGACGGCAGCACCGATGGCAGTGCGGAGTATGTCCGTGAATGGGAAAAAAAAGATTCCCGTGTTCGGCTCTTTCACGCAGAAGAACGTCTTGGTCGCGGAACGGCACTGACACGCGTCATCCGTGCGGTAGATGCAGAGATTGTCTGCTATTATGATGTGGATCTTGCCACCGATATGGCGCATCTGCCTGCACTTATACAGGCCATCCGTGATGGCAGTGACGTCGCAACCGGATCCCGCCTGATGCCTGAAAGCGATATTGTGCGCACACAGGGGCGTGAAGTGGCGAGTCAGGGGTATAATCTTCTGGTGCGGGTAGTCCTGAAGAGCCGTCTGTATGACCACCAATGCGGGTTTAAGGCAGTTATCCGAGAGCGTGTACTCCCTCTTCTGGACGATATTGAAGCTTCTCACTGGTTCTGGGACACAGAACTCCTCGTCCGGGCGCAGCACAGGGGGTTTCGTATCGCAGAAATTCCTGTGCGCTGGCGAACCAGTGACAAGACGACCGTCAAATCAAGCGACGTATATGAAATGGGGATGGCAGTTTTCCATTTGAGGCGGCACCTGAATGATTAAAAAGGCAATGACCATTGTGTTCCCCACCATTCTTGCCGTTGGCATCATCGCGTTTATGCTGTATCGCGTATGGGATGACCTTTTGATTGCTGTTCAGAACGCCGTCTGGTCATACCTGATTCTTGCTGTTTTCATCTGTGTCGGGGCATGGTTCCTCCGCGGTTTTAGGTACCGCTCCATTCTAGCAAGTCTCTCAGTTACTGTTTCTCTTTGGCTTTCTACGGCCTGTATATACCTGTCACAGACGGCAAACCTTATGGTCCCGGCACGTCTGGGGGACTTAATCCGACTTTTTATCCTGAAGCAGGAAGCCGATGCGACCTACACAAATGGTCTCTCGTCGCTGGTGGTTGAACGGTTCTTTGATATTGTGACCATCGCTCTCTTAGGGGCCTTGGCCCTTCCCTTTGTTTTGAATGTCCCTGACTGGTTTATTACGGTTATCTATGTAGCGCTTGGACTCTGCGGTCTCTTTGTGATCTTCATCATCTCTGCGGGACGGCTTCACTCTGAGAACCGATATATGCACGTGATCATTGACCTTTTGAATCAGGTGAAGGCGGCATCACTCTCGGCAAAAGGGATTTTGGGCCTTTCTGCTCTTTCCATTCTGATCTGGGTGACCGATGTACTGATATGCTATGTCGTTGCGCTGATGTTTGGTGCAACCATTCCGTTTGTGGTAGTCACGCTTGCCATTGTCATCGGAAATCTGGTCAAGGCAGTGCCGGTTACGCCCGGGGGTGTCGGCACCTATGAGGTCGCCGTCGCCCTTACCTTAACGCTTGCAGGTGTGGACCCTGCGATTGCGACCCTTATTGCGGTGATTGACCACCTCGTCAAAAATGGTGTCACAGTTGCAGGCGGTGTGGTTTCGCTCTATGTCTTTGGTGACTGGGCTGTCTCTCTTCTGCGCCGTGCCTTTTCCCACTCTCTGGATGTGTCGGAGGTTAAATGATCGGGGCGCTCACTCAGGCAGGGGGGCTCATTTTCTGGTTGCTAATTCTGAAGACCCTCCAGACTGCTCTCTGGCCTATCCTATCGGGTGCGTTCGGGCGGTTTAGTTATCCGATCTCCTTTCCTCTCTCGTTTCTCATCTTTGGTGGCATCAGTTGGTACCTGGGCATTGCACATATTCCGGTGCAGGCGGCGGCGATTCCGTTTCTGGTCATCATCGTCTATTATGCCGTTACCGGTTGGTACACCCGGGAAAAATTCATTGGCGTCTGGAAGTGGGACCTCGTTTTTCTGCTCTGCTTTATCTTTATGACTGAGATTCGGTTCTTCAATCCGATGATCTCCTATGCAGAGAAGTTCATGGATCATGCCTTTCTTGCATCCATTATGCGTGCGCCTCTGGTGCCTCCCGCTGACCCGTGGTTTGCAGGAGGTACGCTTGCGACCTACTATTACCTCGGGCACTGGATGATGGGGGTAACCGGTCTTCTCTCTGGCACCGCACCGCCGCTCGCCTTTAATCTCATCCTGCCAACGGTCTTTGCCAACGCGGCAGTCGCCCTCTATGCAACAGGTCACCTGCTTTTGACCCGTTTCCGGGCACTTCCGGTGGTGGCTCTCTTTCTGGTAAATCCTTCCTTTATTCTGCAGGTGTTTCTGGGTGCAGGTGCCTCCGGTGTGCTCTGGAATTCCACCCGCACCATCCCTGATACCATCAACGAATATCCGTTCTTCTCCTTTCTCTGGGGTGACCCTCATGCCCATGTAATTTCGCTCTTTGTGCAGGCGCTCTTCATCTTTCTCATGCTCTATATCCTGCATGAATGGGGGGGACTTTCTGAGCGGAGCCGCTGGGTCTGTCTGGGTGCGGTCGCACTCTGTCTGGGGGTGATGCCGGGCATGAACTCATGGGATGTCCTCGTGTATGCGCCGCTTCTATTGATCGTCGGAGCAATCGTCTGGTACCGGGCCAGAGATGCTACGGTGCCAGACCCGTATCCATGGCGCCTCTTTCTTGTCTGCCCATTGCTCTCCGTTCTTGTCTTTGCACCCTACTATCTGATGCTCACCACTCAGGGCATCGCAGGCATCGGCATTGTGGCAGAGCCCTCGGCAGTTCCGGAGTTCATGCTGGTCTATGGGTTCTTTATCGTGGCTTTCTGGTGTGCCACGCTCCGTGATCTCCGTAAAAATCCGGGGTTGCTTCTGGTGGTTGTGCCGTTTCTCATCACTGGGTATGCGGCAGCAGGTCTTGCCGCAGTACCCCTTACAGCTTTCATCCTCCGCCGCACCTTCCGGCCTGCAGAAGTGATCTCGATCCTTGGACTTGGGGTGCTGATATTCACCGAACTCTTCTACCTCATTGACGGCATGGGTGACGCCTTTTACCGGATGAATACCGTATTCAAATTTGGTCTGGCTGCGTGGATGATGATGAGTGCCGGTGCTTTTCTCTGGCTGGGAGAGTGGCTGACAGAGCATGTCAGGGGTCGGTTTGCATCACCATGGATTGCCCGCGTTGGTGCCGGTGCCATTGTTATCATTTTGATCTGTGCACCCGTGGCAATTCCTGATCTGACGTATGGTTACGGCGGAAAGACTCTGGATGGCCTTGCATGGGTGGATACTCTCCATCCCGGCGATGCTCGTGCGGTGGCATATCTGTCGGTTTTGCCGGGAAACATCACTATTGTTGAGGCAGAAGGAGGGGATTACACATATTACTCCCGCATCTCATCATTCACGGGCATTCCGACCGTTATCGGCATGCCGTTTCATGAGGTAATGTGGCGGGGAAATGATGCAGGCGTATCCCAGCGCATGGCCGATGTGCAGATGATCTATGAAGATCCGTCCCGGTCACCCTCGCTACTCAAGCTCTATGGGGTTGACTATCTGGTGGTGGGAGATACCGAACACGAGCGTTATACCGTTCTCCTTCCGGAAGGAATTCTGGAACGGGTTTTTTCAGAAAATGGAACCTCAATTTACCGCGTTCAGGCGTTTTCTGCCTGAATTTAACCCAATTCTGATGGGGCGGGGGCCCTCCTCAATAACCTTTATCCCTCATACTGTCGATATGATATGGCTACATCAATCACGAACTGATGAGTGATGAGGGAGCAATACGCTACTGAATATGCCCGGAAAATAGCCGGATGCATGTTGTGCTCCTGAATGAGGTGAGTTATGTCAAAAGTATATGTAACATTTGAAGTTTCCGACGAGATCCAGAACAAAGCTCTTGAAGTTCTTGAGGTCTCCCGTGACACCGGCAAAATTAAGAAAGGATCAAACGAAGCCACAAAGGCTGTCGAACGCGGAAACGCTGAACTCGTGCTGATTGGCGGCGACGTTGAGCCGGAAGAGATTGTGATGCACCTTCCTGCACTCTGCGATGAAAAGCAGATTCCGTATGTGATCATCAATAAACAGAATGATGTAGGTGCCGCAAGTGGTCTTGACGTTGGCTCAGCAGCAGCAGCAATTGTCAAAGCCGGAAAGGCTAAAGATCTCCTTGACGAGGTTGTCGGGCAGCTCAAAGAACTGAGAGGGTGAACTAAACTATGGCAGACGCAACGCCGGCAGAAGTCCTCGAGGTCATCGGCAGTACCGGCATGCATGGGGAAGCCATGCAGGTGAAGTGCCGTATCCTTGAAGGAAACAACAAAGGCCGTATTATTACCCGTAACACGGTTGGCCCTATTCGTGAGGGCGATGTCCTGATGCTCATTGAGACTGAGCGTGAGGCAAAGAAACTTTCAAGAAGGTGAAGTGAATGGTTGAACATCATATCTGTTCGTTCTGCGGTGGACCGCTGGAACCTGGTACCGGAAAGATGTACGTCCGTAAAGACGGATCCATCTATTACTTCTGTAGCCAAAAATGCCAGAACAACTACGATCTCGGGCGTGTGCCCCGTCGTGTTGCCTGGACCAAGGCAGGCCGCAAGGCACTTGGTAAGGAGTGATCCCTTTTATGGATCGCACTTTTTTAATGATTAAGCCCGACGGCGTCCAGCGCGGCCTTGTCGGCGAGATTATTACCCGGTTCGAGAAGAAAGGTCTGAAGATGGTCGCCGGAAAGTTTGAAACACTTCCGGAAGACCGTGTGATGGAGCACTATGCCGAGCACACGGGAAAGTCATTCTTTGCAGGTCTGAAAGCCTATATCACCAGCGGACCTTGTTTCCTGATGGTATGGGAAGGCAAAAATATCGTTGCAATTACCCGTCAGATGATCGGGGCAACGAACCCTGCGGAAGCAGCGCCCGGAACTATTCGTGGCGACTGTGCAATGGAAATCGGAATGAATGTTATCCACGGTTCTGACTCAAATGAAACAGCAGCACGCGAGATTGCAATTCATTTTGCACCGGAAGAGATCTCTTCATATTCCCGCATTGACGCAGCATACCTGTACGAATAAGCGTTACAGGCAATCATTCTTTTTTGACATTAGACAACCAAATGGTGACCCTTTCATGGGTAATTGCATTCGGTCATAATAGGTGTGGGTATGTTGTTTTTGTTGGTCTTGGTGATACCGGCAGGTATCCTGTTTCATGGGTACAAAACAAAAAGGTAATTTAAGTCATGGAAGAGAATTGTCTCTGATAACCGGAGGGTGTTTTCGATCATGTCTGAATTAGTGCTGAGGGGGGGGATGATTCTTGTTGGCGGGTCTATTGTTCTTGCGGGTATTGTGATTGCAGCAGAGATTATGGGGCATTCTCTTCCGTTTGCAATGCCGCTGCTGCTGACCTGTGCTGTGCTTATTACTGTCGGAGCGTACGTCGTGAACAGGAGTGCTCCACAGGTGGTATTCCAGGAATCTGATGCGTGAGGTGAGCGTTCGCATCTGTTGTGTGCAAATAGAGAGCGTTCCCGGGAAACCGGAACAAAATCTTGTACGCGCAAAAAAATATGCAATGAAGGCCCGGGAGCGCGGCGCTCACCTTGTGATATTTCCTGAACAGTATCCGACGGGGTGGGATCCCCATGGGACGGATTTTACGGATGATGGGTCCGGTGCCATCTGTGCGGGATGGGCGGCAGTAGCAGTGGCGGCGGGCGTTCATGTGCTGGGTTCATATCGGAAAAAGACTGAATCCATGTCACAGAATGTGGCCGCAGTCTTTGCACCTGACGGCACTCGCATTGCAGAATACGCCAAAATTCACTTATTTTCGCCGGGCGGGGAGGACGTGTCGTTTCTGCCCGGGAATGAACTTGCTTTATTCACTATCGGCGGAGTAAGGTTTGGCATTGGCATCTGCTACGATTTGAGGTTTGCCGATCTCTTCTGTGCGTATGCACGGGCGGGATGCGATGCCGTGGTAGTGCCTGCCGCCTGGCCCTGCGCCCGGCTAAAGCACTTTGATCTCTTTTTGCATGCCCGCGCCCTTGAAAATCAGATGTTTGTGGCGGGTGTGAACACTGCAGGTGGACGCACCTCTGAGGTGAACTGCGGGGGGACGACTGTTGTCGACCCTTGGGGTGAGACGGTTGCCCGGGCAGAGGATGCAGGGACTGCCCTTGTCTGTGCAGATATTGACTTGGCTGCTGTCCGGGAGGCGCGTTCTGCATTTCCCGTGCGTGCCGACCGTAGGGATGACCTCTATCCCTCGCTGTGAGAGGGGTGAGACGGGGAATATCTATACCTGTTCCGACTGCCAATCTATATAGCATGTATCGTCTTGTCTGCATAGGCTGTGGTGCCCAATATCCAGCGGATGAAATAATCTACCGCTGTAGTGCATGCGGTCATCTGCTTACGGTGAAGTACGACCTCGATGAACTGAATATCTCGCGTGCTGAGTGGAACTGTCGCCCTCTGAGGCTCTGGCGCTACAAGGAACTGCTCCCTGTTACAGGAGAACCCGTCTCTCTACAGGAAGGAGGGACGCCTCTTTACCACATGAAGAAACTTGGTGAAGAGCTTGGTTTGAAAAACCTGTATGCCAAGCATGAGGGAATGAACCCGTCCGGTTCGTTTAAAGACCGTGGGATGACCGTCGGTGTCTCGATGGCGCTCCAGCTTGGGATGAAGACCGTTGCCTGTGCGTCAACCGGCAACACCTCGGCGTCTCTTGCGGTGTATGCAGCAAAGGCAGGGGTTCCTGCTGTTGTTCTTCTCCCCGCTGGAAAAGTTGCGCTGGGAAAGGTGGCGCAGGCACTGGTACATGGTGCAAAGGTCATTGCCATTCGCGGCAACTTCGACCGTGCGCTTGAGATGGTTCATGACCTTTGCCTGTCTGAAGGGCTTTATCTCTTAAACTCAGTGAACCCCTACCGTCTGGAAGGGCAGAAGACCATCGGGTTTGAAATCATCGACCAGATGGGTGATGTGCCAGACCGTATTGTTCTCCCGGTTGGCAATGCAGGGAATATCTCTGCTGTCCACAAAGGCCTTGGTGAGTTCATTGAGCTTGGGTTTATTGACCGGATGCCAATGATGACAGGTATTCAGGCGTCCGGAGCACAACCGGTTGTTGAAGCGATTGCCGGAAACCTCCCGGAAGTTATACCCTTTAAAGAGCCGGAGACGATTGCGACCGCCATCCGTATTGGTGCACCCGTTAATGCGGAGAAGGCACTGCGTGCCATCCGCGAAACCGGGGGTACAGCTGAGTCTGTCACTGATGAAGAGATCCTTGCGATGCAGCGCGATCTCGCACGAAAAGAGGGTATCGGTGTTGAACCTGCATCAGCAGCGTCCGTTGCTGGCATTAAAAAGTTGATGGAAGCAGGCCGTATTGACCCAGATGAACGGATTGTGTGTGTGGTAACGGGGCACCTTTTAAAAGACCCCGAGACGGTAATCCGCCAATGCGAACCCCCTATAGAAATAGATGCAGATCTACAGTCGCTCTTGTCTGTCTTGCGCTGATTCTTTGCGCAGGCACGGCGTCCGCCCTCTCGGCCGTATATACGGTCGCAGAAAACGGCACTTCCTATTCCGCAGAGATTGAGGTAGTGCTGGCAGACAAATATGCCTTTACAGAGCCGGGGCTCTTAGGAGCACCGGTGCCGGTTGCGGTATCGGGGCTCTTTTTATTCAATGCAACCGGGGCGGTGAACTATACTGAGGATTTCTCCGGCGCCATCAGGTTTCCTAATGGGAATTATACAATTCACTATGTTGCGCCCCTGAAATCTAATGAGCTTACGGTGCTTTTGGCTGAACCGTCCACGATTAGGGTATCACTGCCGGAGCAGTATGGAATAAAAAATCCACTCCTTGGACACATCAGCGCCGGTGGTGTTGCCAATGCTACTGAGAACGGCACGATGATTATCTGGGAGAATGCCCGGAGTGCACAGGTTCGTTATTATGACGCTTTCCAGGAACAGATGCTTGTCATCTTCGGGACATTCTGGATTGCCCTTGTAGTGATATTTCTGGTTCCGTATCTGATCGTCAACCGCAAAAAAGAGTGAATTAATGGGTGCGTGGCGGCACCCTCTTATATCTGGCAGATGATATTTTTTCTCATCTGAGGTGAAAAATAATGCGATTACAACTGATTCTTTTTACGTTTTTTATTGCCCTTGTCGGTTTCTGTATCCTGCCGGCTGGTGCATCTGTTGCTGATGTCACTCAGGGGTCGACCGTTTTTGTTGGTGAAGAGGGCCTTATCCTCAATCCGGGTGTGCTTGCGGCTGGTGATACTCAGGTTGCATGGTATCCGTCAGGGACGAGTGTTTCTGCTACAACGGTGCCGGAGGCCACCATCACGGTTTCTTCTTCACCATTTGCAGTGACACCTGTGGAGTTTGGCAGCCGCACCGGTGTTTGGTACTCATATCCGAACGGGGTGGCAAAACCAACGCCACATGTGGCGTTTCGAGTGGAGCAACCCGAACTAAATGTGAAACTCTGGGTATATACCCCGGGTGGAGGTCAGGATGCAACCGAATATAAGATCATCGCGGGCGATAAACTTGGGTTTCGGATGGAGACGAATTTGTATCCGATTTTTAACCGTCCGGGGGTGAGTGCTAGTGAACCGGGTATCGATATCTATGTAGAGACCTCAGAAGGAACCACCTATTCAGCACTCTATGACGATGCACCTGTCCCCAATGCCGTGCCTATCACGAATCAGCATCCTAAGACTGCCTATGCCTTTGTGCCAGTGCAGCCGGGCGCCACATGTGTCTGGGATACAGGCAATCCCATGTATGGCGTTGGAAAGTATTCCTACTACGCCTATGCCAATGTGAACGGGTTGAAAGATGTGGTTGGCAGGATTGAGGGCGATGCCTTCACCCCGCCTGCTCAACCAACGCCTACGCCCGAAGTCCCCACCCTGATCACCGGCACGGGAACGCTTGCGCTTGACACCACAACGGGGGGCATCGTGCAGACGGATACCATCCTGTATGATCAGGCCGGGTTTATGGACTATGTCTCCATTAAGAAAGGTACACAAGCCTTAAACACCAAGGCGCAGAGACTCACGTCTCTTTCCCTGTTTGCGGTGGGCGACCCAGAAAATATTGGCCCATTCCCTGAGAATGAGCATCCGTTTTCCACATGCTTTGTCAGTCCGGAACAATCGTCGTTCTCTCCGTCTGCTGAACTGGGCATCCGAATCAGTGACAATTCTGCCATCCACAATCTCTACTGGTGGAATGAACCAGCAGGCAAATGGTATGCGGTTGATGCAGAAATGGACAACAATGATGGATTTCTGAAGGCAGCGATCACAAAGTCTGGATATTATATGATGACGTATCCGGTTATCCCAACGAAGGCCACAGCAGAACCGACCATTCCGTCTGAACCTACAATACCAACAGAATCTACTGCATTGCCGACAACCGCACAAACGCCCCTTGGGTTTCTGGGTATTTTAACAGGCCTTGGGGCATTTGCTCTTCTGAAGAAGAAATAATATTTTTCCCTTTTTTGAGGATCTTTTAAAAAAAGTGGCGAATATCCACGGTGTGGTGGATTATTCTTTCAGTTTGATATCGATGTTGTATTTTGCGGCGTTTGCGTCAGCGATTGCCTGAATCTTTGCAATCTCTTCGGCGTTTCGTTCTGGCTTAAAGAGGTGGCGGAACCGCTTCTGTGCCTTGAGATAGTCGTCAACCGGGGTACGGAGTATTTTTTTTGCCTTTTTAAGTTCGCCGTTCTCCATCTCGTAGTTGACCCAGAGGCCGCATTCGATCGCCTGTTTGCCGATTTCAATGGTTTTGGCACCATCAAAGCCCCATCCTGTGCTGCATGGAGTATGAACCTGAATGTAGCAGGCACCGGGTGTGTTGATAGCTTTTTCGACCTTCTTCATGACGTCCATCGGGTATGCAACCGATGCCGTTGCGACATAGGACGCGCCGTGGGCGTTGAGAATCTGGGGGAGATCTTTTTTCGGGAGTGCATTGCCCGTTGACATCCTGCCGGCAGGTGTTGTCGTGGTGCTTGCGTCATAGGGGGTAGCACCGGATCGCTGGATACCGGTGTTCATGTATGCCTCATTGTCGTAGCAGATGTAGGTGATATCGTGTCCACGTTCAAAAGCACCGGAGATGCAGAGCATACCGATGTCAAAGGTGGCGCCGTCACCACAGATACAGACAACCTTCTCTGTCCGGTTGTTGTGCTTCAGGGAAGCCTCGATACCTGAGGCAACTGCCGCCGCGTTCTCAAAAAGTGAGTGAATCCAAGGTACCTTCCATGCGGTCTCGGGGTAGGGTGTAGAGAATACCTCCATACACCCGGTTGATGCGACAACAATGACGTTCTCGCCTGTTGCTTTGAGCATGAGCCGTGCAAGCATGGCAGGACCGCATCCGCCGCAGGCACGGTGACCGCAGTCAAAGAGTTCGAGTGATTTGTCGACCATTTAAAGCAACTCCGTTCTCAGACCGTAAAACATATTCCCTTCTCCTTTCTCTGCAAGTGCTGCAATGGCACGGATATCCTTTTTGCGAATATCTCTGCCACCAAGACCGACGACATAGCTGTATACGTCAATGCCGGTGCCGGTGAGTGCATCCTTTACCTCAAGGCCGACAATGCCTTTCATTGAAGTGCCAAGGGAGATGTTCTTTTCAAGAACCGCAACCTTGGGGACACCCGCGAGTGCGTGTGCTATTTCTTTTGCCGGGAACGGCCGGTACGTTCGTATCTTGACGAGACCCGCCTTGATGCCGTCTGCACGCATCTCATCGATGGCATCTTTTACGGTACCGCATATCGAGCCGAGGGCAACGAATGCGACATCGGCATCGTCCATACGGTAACTTTCGGTGTGCATAGAGTAGTCGCGGCCAAACATCTCGCCAAACTCTTTACCTACTTCACTGATAGCGTTACCCGCACGCTGCATTGCAAGGTCCGTCTCATATCTGAACTCCATGTAGTAGTCCGGTGTGGCATACATGCCCATTGAGAGGGGTGATTTTGCATCGAGTTTGTTATAAGGTACATAAGGGGGAAGGTATGCATCGATCTCTTCCTGCGTTGGGATGTCCACCGGTTCATAGGTGTGCGAGAGAATAAACCCGTCAAAGCAGACGAATCCGGGAAGCAAAACATCGTGCCGTTCTGCTGCCTTGTATGCAATGAAATGCTGGTCGGTCATCTCCTGAACATCTTCACCATAGAGCTGGAACCATCCTGAATCCCTGAGTGAGAGAGAGTCCTGCTGGTCGTTCCAGATAGAGAGCGGTGCGCCGAGTGCACGGTTTGCAATCGACATGATGATCGGCTGGCGCATGCCTGCCACATTGAAAACCACTTCTGCCATGAGCATGAGGCCTTGGGATGAGGTGGCTGAGTAGACGCGGGAGCCCGCGGCGGATGACCCGAGGCAGACTGAGAGTGCGGATAACTCTGAATCTACACACAAATATTCTGCGTCCAGTTCGCCGTCTGCGACCATCTCTGCGAGTCGCTCAACGATATGGGTCTGGGGGGTGATTGGGTATGCGGAGACGACCTCAGGCCGGCAGAGCTTTGCTGCTTCTGCAACGGCGTGAGATCCTTCCATTATTTGTAACATCTTAATTCTCCTCCAGAATCATTTTTATCGCTTTTGCAGGGCATTCATTGGCGCATACGCCACAACCCTTGCAGTAATCGAGGTCAAAGCGGATCTCGCCATCCTCATCACTGACTGCCGTTTCCGGACAGGCAAGGGTACAGGTGCCACAGTGGGTGCATTTCTCCATATCTACGATGGGCATGAAGACACGCCATGATCCGGTTTTGTTGTCTGGGGCTCTGCCGGGTGCAGCTGCAGCTCCAATACGAAGTGCCATCTTACTGTCCCTCCTGTATTAATTCGTAGGCGCGGCGTGCTGCTGCAATATTTTTCTCAGCAAGGGAGCCCGAGAAGCGTTCAGATAATGCCTCTTCTAATGCTTCCAGACCAATTTCACCGGTTGCCGCGGCAAATGCACCCATGAGGGTGGTATTTGTTATCGGCAACCCCAAGATCTCAAGGGCAAGGGATGTTGCGTCGATAGTGATGAGGTTTACCCCGTCAGGTACATCCTCAACCGTATCTTTATCGGTGTTAACGAGAACAATGCTCCCTTCTTTGAGTCCACTGAACACATTGACATCGGCAATGAGCGAACTATCCTGCACGATAATGTAGTCGGGTTCATATATCTGACTGCGAAGGCGGATCTTTTCGTCACTGAAACGGACGAACGCCTGCACGGGTGCTCCACGCCGTTCGACACCGAATGCGGGAAACGCCTGTGAATAGACGCCGCTCTTGAAGGCAGCGGTTGCGATGAGTTCTGCTGCGGTCACAGACCCCTGACCTCCTCTTCCATGGATGCGTAGTTCTCTCAAAAGTATCCCCATATAATCTTACATGATTAATAGATAAGAATTTTTGGAAGGGGCACATCGGATCGGTGTTGTGGGTGGGAATTTGATGCTGATTTTAGGTTATTTGTCGAAATAATCGTAATGGCGAGTTAAGTCACGCGGAATTTCTGAGACATTTTTAGGAATCACAGATATGTCGGGGGTTGGATTACCTCCTTTTTTTAGCGTTATGGAAAAAATGAGTTGATCTCCCATCTCTATCGTGTTATTCATGTGATGCGGTATGAATTGCACAAATGTTTAAAATAGGTGGTTCTTATTTTGTAAGAAATGATTCTCCGATTTCCAACCACCATCATCGCACAACCTGAAGCCCCAGCACCGACTTCACCCCGCCTCTAAACACATCCCGTGCAATCCGTGCACATCCCCTCGCTGCCACCCACTCATCAAAGACCGTAACGGGCGTTCTGATGAGCCGGGACACTTCTGCAGCAATGGCAGGTGCCTGTGACCCGGCGATTGCCACCGGTGCATCCGGTGCAAGCAGGCGCAGGGATGCAATCTCCATTGCCGCCCAGAGGGCGAGGGTTGCTTCCTGCAGGTCATCGGGAATGGTATGGTGGACACCTGCGTGGAGGAATGCCTCGTTTGCTGTTTCTTCTCCTTTGTCAATCCGGCGTATCGCATCGACATCGAGAGCCCCGTGGGTAGTCCCCGGAGCAAAGACACAGGCATCGAAGGCTCCGGTGATAGCGCCGCCGGTTACCAGCAGACTCACCGTGTTTGAGCCCGCGTCTGATACAATGAAAGTGTCACCCAGAACCTGCTGTGCAACGTATGCGATGCCAAGTTTCTCCGGACTGGTCTGGTGAGAGTATGCCTTGAACCGGGGGTCAGTAGGCGAACCGCGGTGGATGCCGGGAATAACCACCGCGGGAATGCCCGAATTTTCAATCTTGTCATAGACCCGGGTTCCGCCGCCGGTGTGTTTCCCGGCCCCTTCGCGGGTAATGATGCCGCGGTTTTTGACCTTTTTTATGTTAGTGATGGCGGTGATTGCATCTCCCATCGAATAACAGACAGCAATACCTTCAATATCTTCTATGGGACAGATTCGTTCCAGTGCTGCAATGGTGAATCCTGTCGCCTTCTCACGGGGTATCCTGAATTCCGCGGTATCTGTTGCAAACCGCAGTGCGGTTGTGCCGTGGTCGATGCCAATATACATATTTTATCTTTATTAGTATCGGCGGTGGGTATTATACGGTTTATTACTTGGCGCAGGGACGCGGGGTTGAGAGGGAAGGTTGATGGGGCTATTTTTCCCGTTCCCGTTCTCTCCTCAAAATAGGTCTGTGTCTCTCAGAAAAAAGGAATGCGGGATGAATTGAGAAAGAATCGCATTATTCGGCATCACTCTTCAGTTTCAATAACCTCATCCACAAAACTTTCAAGTTGCATCCGCGTGGATGGTTCGATTCCCTTATCCACTGCGAGAAATACTCCTGATATATTGAGTATCTTTAATTTACTGGTGATGAAATGGATGAATTTCGTCAGGTTTATCGATGAGATGTAGATAAGCATACTATTCACCGAATCCAGGAGGACCCAGACTTTAGTGGTATTCATGGTCTTCAACAGCTCAGAGACTGCTATCCCTATTTCAGTCAGGTTTGATGGATTGGTCACAAAAATACAGTTTACTGCATCTTCGGACTCTTTTCCGATTGCATATTTGGTAACGGCATCGATAAAATAAACATTATCGAGGTTTATGCCGGCCTTTACGTAGCTTTTTCGAAGCACACTGTAGGGGTCGTTTATGGTGATGACAATTGCCGTACATCCGTTCCGGGTAATCTCAGTTATGATCTCACTATTTTTCTTTCTGAGATTCTTTGGTTCTGAGATAACAAGATATATTTTTGCATCATTATTTTCATTAAATGACAAATCCATACGATCGGTTACTCCGTTAAAAATCTCCGGAGTGCGGGAGGCATATCATCAAAAGCACCACTGACTGCTTTATTCAGTTCATGAAGATTTTCAATGATTCGTTCGGCGTTTTTCGTCTGTATCTTAATCAAAAGGATCAGGTCCTCTGATGAACAATCATTCTCTTCCAGCTGTGTGATGATCTGGTCCATATTGTTTTTTATTACCTCGACAGGATTTTTCAGCCTCATCGCAGATTCGCTGATGTAATCAATCATCTCGGCATGGAGTTTTCTTTCTTTGGTAACGTCACTTCCGATCAGAATATACCCCAGTGTTTTTCCTTCATCACTATCCAGTTTCCGGGTATTCCACGATATGATCTTTTTCTGTCCATCTTTGGTACGAATTTTGCTCTCAAAATTCTCAAGCTCTTCCGTGCGGGCGATACTCTCGATAATATTATCGGTAACTTCTTTGCGGTATTCAGGTTCGGGGTAAAGCTTTTTCCAGATGTCATCGCTGCCGGTTACCTCATCTGCGGTGTACCCGCTGATCACCTCTGCGGCATTATTCCAGACCTGAACACGGGTATCCACATCAAGAAACGCAATCCACACATTTGCGTTCATTAAGAGCGTCCTGAAATTCTTTTCCAGCGATACGATTTCGGTAATATCCCGCCCGATAGTGATATATCCCTTAATATCACCGTCTTCTGCGAGGATCTCCCGGGTGTTCCATGAGATCTGTTTATTCAGCCCATCTTTTGTAAGGATGATGGTCTCAAAATTTTCCAGTTCCTGTCTGTTTTGAATCACATCATCGATTTTTTTGGTGATCATTTCCCGGTATTTTGGGTCAGGATACAGCTTTTTCCATATTATATTGCCTCCTCTGACTTCATCTGCCGTATACCCGC
>LSQX01111134.1_pt2 | contig 15210 bp, 14 predicted proteins | sample 654561 | NCBI WGS metagenome assembly LSQX01 (sample SAMN04489861, study PRJNA283612) | anaerobic digester metagenome | isolation source: 4 biogas reactors fed with cattle manure at either 37C or 55C with and... | place: Denmark: Kongens Lyngby | collected 2014 | reverse complement strand
TGAGGGATGGAAGGGACGGATACGGGATTGCCTTCTTCACAAGCCATGGAGGGTTTTCACTGGGGTATCTTCAGACCTATCCGATTTTCGAGAAATGAGAAGAGAAAAGCGGGATGTTCCACATGTTACATCCCGCTTTCAGTAGTTCTTTATGATATCTCCATGATTTGGCCGGGGGCTATGTCAAAAAGCCTTCCATCCATTTCAAGCCAGAGCGTTCTTGCAGTGGGGTTCTTTGCCCGGGTGCATTCAACGCTGAACTGGAGCCTGTTATAGTCATGGATATAATCGTAGATTTCGATATTTGTCGCGTACCAGATATCATCCCTGCCGCCCGTGTATTTGGCGAATTCCTCTATTACATGCCAGTTGTCGTTGGCTTCAAACTCATAACTGTGACCCCACAGGTAAAATAGCCAGGGATCGCGGGTGGCCTCTTCCTCTGAAAACTTCCGCGCCAGATTCATAAGCTCTAGAGAATCATGATGGCAGGTGGGCGCAAGGTGTAGCCAGTCTGCGGGTATTTTAAAGCTGTTGGTGGATTCCACCGTCCTTGCGTAGACTATACCGCAGGACTTGAGTATTCCAACCAGGCTGTCGCTGTAGGTGCCGTATGGATAGGCCATCCCGCGGACAATGGTACCAAACTGCCTCTCCAGGTTCTCCCTGTCTTTTATAATCTCCCTTGCAGCCATGGCCGGCGGCAGCTTGTCAAGATAGGGGTGGGTCAAAGAGTGGCAGGCAACCTCATGCCCGGAGCCTTGGAAAGTCTTGAGAACCTGTTTTTCGGTCATCCTTCTATGTATTTGCCCGCAGGGAAAAACCGTGCCTTCAGGAGCATAGAGTCCGCTGTTGAGGTTGAAAGTGCCCTTGAGCCCGTACCGGTCCAGGATCTCAACCAGGCGCATGTCCTGCTCCACGCCGTCATCGTAGCTCAATGTGAGGGCCTTGGCCCGGCCCCGGGGAAACCTGAGATAAATTTTTGCCACGCATCATACCCCCTTCATGCCAACTCAGTTATATCAATACGGTTTTCCCTGTGTCAAGCCAGGGGAATGCGCGATACTATGATCCGGTTAAGACGGGCAGACGCAGGTTCTGAAGTATCCACAAGAAAATTCTTGACCGGAAGAAACACGACTGATATTCTAATACAACAGAGGGTGATTTTTCCATGGACGAATTCAGGAAACCTTTTGAATACCAGGAGGAGAAGCGGGGTCTGCTGACCCTTTTCATCATAATGATCACCGTTATAGACGGTTCGGTCTCCGCGTCGCTTACTCTTCAGGTTTACGGCATATTAAAGGCTGTTCCCGCGGCGGGTATCAGCTTTATCGCAGCGGGGGCGATTTTCCTTATGTACATCCTCTATACCGCCATATACTGCTACAGGCTGAAAGAGGGCGCGGCGAAGGCGGCGAAGGTTTACCTTGTTGTCCGGGCGCTGTATACCGCATTGTGCATAATGGCGGTGTATATGCACAGCATCGGTGGTAAAACCCTAATAGGGAACGGCCCTCGGCAGTTCAGGAGCACCGAGGAACTTACAACAATGGTATTGATCTATCCGATGATCTATACCATTGCCTTCAGCGCCATTTGGTTTGTGTATTTCTCAAGATCCAGAAGGTTCAGAAAGGACGCGTTGGGGGCAAAAGAGGCCTGACGCGGCAAAATACTCATAAAGCAATAACAGGCCGTTTCATTGCGGGGCGCATGGGAAATCATACCTATGCGCTCTCATTATTTTGACTTCATGATCTATTGTGTTCCGTACATATGTTCGGTATAATAAGTATGCCCCGAAAAGTCATGGAAAGAATACATGCTATAGCGCACACAGCAGGAAAGGAATCAATGATGAGGAACAGTATCATAGTAAGAGGTGCCTGCGAGCATAACCTTAAAAATATTGACGTTGAGATACCCAGAGACAAGCTTGTTGTAATTACAGGCATCAGCGGTTCGGGCAAATCCACCCTTGCCTTCGACACCATCTACGCGGAAGGCCAGAGGCGATACATGGAGTCCCTTTCGTCCTATGCCCGGCAGTTCCTGGGGCTCATGGAGAAGCCCGACGTGGAATCCATAGAAGGCCTTTCCCCGGCAATATCCATAGATCAGAAGACAACCTCCAGGAATCCCCGCTCCACCGTGGGGACCGTTACCGAGATCTACGACTATTTAAGGCTGATGTTTGCCAGGATAGGGGTTCCTCATTGTCCTCAGTGCGGCAGGGCGATCTCCCAGCAGACCGTGGACCAGATGGTGGATGCGGTAATGACTCTGCAGGAAGGGTCGCGCATCCAGGTCCTGGCCCCTGTTGTACGGGGAAGGAAGGGAGAGTATACCAAGCTCATCCAGGATGCCAGGAAAAATGGGTATATCCGCATCCGTATTGACGGAGAGGTTATGGAGATAGACGATGAGATCCGCCTGGATAAAAACAGGAAGCACACCATTGAAATAGTGGTGGACAGGCTCATAATCCGCGAAGGTCTCCAAAAACGGCTGACCGACTCGATAGAAAGCGCGCTGAACCTGGCAGGCGGCCTTCTGGTTATAGATGTAATGGGAAAGGAAGAATTGCTGTTCAGCCAGAATTATGCCTGCCCTGATTGCGGCATAAGCATTGGGGAGCTTACGCCGCGGATGTTTTCCTTCAATAACCCCTACGGCGCATGTCCCGATTGCGACGGGCTGGGCATGATGCTAAGGATAGATCCCGACCTGGTGATCCCCGACAAGGCTAAATCCTTTGCGGAGGGTGCCGTTGTAAGCGGCGGCTTTAATTTCGCCGATGAGGATTCCTACGGAAGGATGTACCTGGACGCCATGGCAAAACATTATGGCTTTAGTGTTAATACGCCTGTGAAGGACCTGCCGGACGAGATCCTGCGCAAGGTCCTCTACGGCACCAACGGGGAGAAGATACGGATCGAGTACGACAGGGGATATGGCAAAGAGAGCTACATGAGCACCTTCGAGGGGATCATCAACAGCATGGAGAGGCGTTACCGGGAAACCAGGTCCAGCGGGATGAAGGAATACTACGAATCATTCATGAGCCAGATCCACTGTCCGGCATGCCAGGGGAAGCGGCTGAAAAAAGAAAGCCTGGCCGTCACTGTGGGGGGAAAGAATATCCATGAGATCACCCTCATGTCGATCCAGGAGTGTATGGATTTCTTCCGGCAACTGGAGCTGGGAGCCAGGGATACCGCGATAGCCGGGCAGATCCTCAAAGAGATCCGCACACGGCTGAAGTTCCTGATGGATGTGGGCCTGGATTACCTGACCCTTGCCCGTTCTGCGGGAACCCTCTCCGGCGGGGAAGCACAGCGCATCAGGCTGGCAACCCAGATAGGTTCCGGGCTTATGGGGGTCCTGTATATACTTGACGAGCCCAGCATCGGGCTCCACCAGCGCGATAACCAGCGGCTTCTCGCAACCCTGAAGCGCCTGCGGGACCTGGGGAACACGCTTTTGGTGGTGGAGCACGATGAAGAAACCATGTATGCGGCCGATCATATTATCGATATGGGTCCCGGCGCAGGGGAGCTTGGCGGGAGAATCATCGCCCAGGGAACCGTTGAGGAAATCAAGAAGAACCCCGACTCCATCACGGGGAGGTACCTGAGCGGCGCAGTCCAAATAGAGGTGCCCCGGAAAAGAAGGAGTTACAACGGGAAGATCTTAAGGATCCTTGGAGCAAGGGAAAATAACCTCAAGGACGTGGACGTGGATATTCCCCTTGGGGTCTTTACCTGTGTGACGGGCGTATCCGGTTCGGGCAAGAGTTCGCTTATCAGCGAAATCCTATACAAGAAGCTGGCCAGCAGTCTGAACCGCGCAAAGACAAAAGCCGGGCAGCATCGAGATATACTAGGCCTTAACCATCTGGACAAGGTGGTGAATATCGACCAGTCCCCCATCGGGCGGACTCCGCGTTCCAATCCGGCCACCTATACCGGGGTCTTTGACTTTATCCGCGCACTTTTTGCCGAAACTGTGGATGCCAAGATGAAAGGATATAAGCCCGGACGCTTCAGCTTCAATGTAAGGGGCGGCAGATGCGAGGCCTGTGCCGGCGATGGTATCATCAAGATTGAAATGCATTTTCTCCCCGATGTATATGTTCCCTGTGAGGTGTGCAAGGGCAAGCGCTACAACCGTGAAACGCTGGACGTGAAATACAAGGGAAAAAGTATAGCCGATGTCCTGGACATGACGGTGGACGAAGCCCTAAAGCTCTTTGAGAATATACCCAGGATCCATAAGAAATTAAAGACCCTGCATGAGGTAGGGCTCGGTTATATACGCCTGGGGCAGCCCGCCACCACCCTCTCAGGCGGTGAGGCCCAACGCGTCAAGCTGGCCACCGAACTGTCCAGGAAAGCCACCGGCAGGACCATGTATATCCTCGACGAACCCACCACCGGCCTCCATATGGCTGATGTCCACAGGCTCATACAGGTCCTGCAGCGGCTGGTGGACACGGGCAACACGGTGGTGGTCATTGAGCATAACCTGGATGTTATCAAGACCGCCGACCATATCATAGACCTTGGCCCGGAGGGCGGCGACCGCGGAGGCGAGGTAGTTGCCTGTGGAAGGCCCGAGGAAGTCGCAGAGGCGGAAGGGTCATATACCGGGCAGTTCCTGAAAAGAGTTCTGTTTGGCCAATAACCCGGAACAATGCGCAACTGAAAATAATTAAATACGGGATTCCAAATATTTCCGCCATCTGGTAGAATCATCATAAAGAGCACGGAGATACAACCGGCTTGCCATATACGACAACTGTGAACAACGGCAGGCCGGCTTTGTTTTGGGGGGAATGCGCCATGTTTCGCAGATCACTTGTTCTTTTGGCCTTACTGCTGGCAATGGCCATGGCAGTAACGGGCTGCGGGAGGTACACGGAAGCTGCAAAAGAGAGCGAAACTCCCGATGCCGGATCACCTGCGCCGGTCACAAAAAGCCCGGAACCTTCCGCGGAACCGCCGGCGCCCGGCAATAGTCCGGAGCCTGTCGGCGAACTGACGCCCTTTGCGGAGAGCCGGGATCATATACTGGTCTACGGATACATGGATAAGGCCGGAAATGTTGTTATCCGGCCGCAGTACGGCAGCGCCCAACCATTCTTTGCGTGCGGCCTGGCTGTTGCGGGAGATGGCAACGGCAAGCTTGGGCTTATTGACAGGACCGGAAGGTTTGTGGTCAGTCCCGAAGCCGATGCCATCACCTGCAGCGATGGCGTGTTCATAGCCTACAACTATGACGGGGTCAATCGTGCCTATGACGAAAAAGGCGTACTGTTGTTTGAGCGATCAGATTATATCTTTGGCTTCAGCGACGGGCTGTCACCGGTCTATGGGGAGAATACACGCGGATATATGGACAGGAATGGCAATATGGTCCTGGTATTGCCCCATGCGGTCCTCGAAGATTTCCAGGACGGTGTGGCAACTGTTTCAATGGAATATGGAGATACCTCCATACTTATCGACAAACAGGGGAATGACCTGACCGACAACCTTTCCTCAGGCCTCCGGATGATTGAGGACAACGGCCTTTTCGGCTACACGGACAAGGACGGCAATACTGTTATCGAGCCGCGGTTTAACTATGCCAGACCATTCAGGGACGGCTTGGCCATAGTGGGAATTTATCACGATTATCACACTACTTATGGCATCATCGATACCCAGGGCAATTATGTGCTTGAGCCTGAATACCTTTTTATCCGAAGGATGCGCAACGGTTCATTCATCGTAGGTGAAAGGCTTGAGGAGGGCGCATTTGTTCCGCCCATGTATGCGGACTACTGTAAAAAGGCAGTCTTCAGCAGGGACCTGAAATGGCATTCAGAATGGATCATGCTGGGGGCGGACAGCCTTGATGAAAACTACGTATGTGTCACTGACGGCAGCAGGATCTTCTACCTTGACGCCGACCTGAACCGGGCGGCCGATCTGCCCGAATTTGAAGGCCGCGGGCTCATGCTGGCCGACGGATCCCTGCTCAGGGGGACCATAAACGGCCATCCGACGGTTGCCGACCGGGCGGGCAATATCCTCGTAAAGGATGAGGGGCTGGCCTTGCTGGAGGGAGACGTAAGAGCCCGGACAGTTACCGAGTATTATAATGACTGGTCAACCGTCGCTTACCCGGTTCTTGAGGGAATGAAGGATGCCGGGACACAGGAGCGGATGAACCGGATGATTGCAGGGGAGGCAAGGGGGTATGTGGACTACTTTGAACCTGACCCCGGTGATCCCTATTATTTCCCGGTTATCAATGTCAGCGGCTCGGCGCTGATCAAAAAGGATTTATTGCATTTACAGCTGGAAATTGATGAATATTGGCTTGGGGCCGCCCATCCCGCATATTATTGGAGCAATATTTATGTCAACATACGGAATGGAGCGGCGTATACCCTGGACGATCTTTTCAAATCACCGGAAGAAGCCAGGACACGCCTGAGCGAAAAAGTTACCGAAGCCATGCGGGAGAACCCCGGACCATATTATGAAGACAGTGTAGGGCCGGACCAGATACAGTTTTTCTGCCTGGAGGATGACGGAATCACTATCTATTTTGCTGAGTATGAGATCGCTCCGCACGCGTACGGACTGCCAAAGTTTTATATCCCGTTCTCCGAGATCATGGACCTGATCGATACCAAGGGCGATTTCTGGAAAGCGTTCAACTGATCTCACGCAGCAAGAAGCACGCTTCCGGTTTTTTATATGGGGTATGAGAATTTTTGAGGTTTTCCGTCAGACAGATACAAAGACATAAAGGTCTCTCCGGGTGTGAGATATATACAATTAGCCGATTGAATTATAGGGCGCAAAGGTTTATAATGTGGTTTAATTCTTGTTATAGAACAATCCTGAGAAATGTATGGTGGGGTTAGCAATGAAGACGATAGCAGAAATCAATGAACGCATCAAAAACCGGAAAGCTGTGGTTGTCACGGCTGAAGAGATCATCGACCTCGTGGAGGAGAAGGGCGTCAAAAAGGCTGCCCAGGAAGTGGACGTGGTTACCACGGGCACCTTCGGCCCCATGTGCTCCAGCGGCATGTTCATAAATTTTGGCCACCCAAAGCCGGGCATAAAGATGACCAGGACATGGCTCAACGATGTTCCTGCCTTCTCGGGCCTTGCGGCTGTTGATGCATATGTGGGGGCCACCGAGATGTCGGAGCGCCAGGGCATGCAGTATGGGGGCGCCCATGTGATACAGGATTTTATAGATGGAAAGGATATCCGCCTCTATGCCGAAAGCTACGGGACCGACTGTTACCCCAGGCGCGATATCAGGACCACCATCAACAAACATAATGTGAACCAGGCTTATCTTTATAACCCGAGAAACTGCTATCAGAACTATCCGGCCGCGACCAATTCTTCTGACAAGATCATGTATACATATATGGGGACGCTGCTTCCCGGATTCGGCAACGTGACCTACTCCACCTCGGGCGAACTGAGCCCGCTTATGAATGATCCTGAATACCGGACCATAGGCATCGGTACCCGGATATTCCTTGGCGGTACCCAGGGCTTTGTGGCTTGGGAAGGTACCCAGCACGATCCCGGACAGGCACGCCTTGAAAACGGGACTCCTGTCAGTTCCGCAGGAACCCTGGCAGTGATCGGGGATGCCAAGAAAATGAGCAGCAGGTACATCCGGGCAGCCATCTTTGACAGGTATGGAGTAACCCTGTTTGTGGGAATTGGAATACCCATCCCCATGCTGGATGAAGATATGCTGATAAAAACCGCGGTTAGAAACAGGGATATCGTGACTACCCTGGTGGACAAAAGCGGTCGTGAGGATTTGGGAATACGCCTGAGCTATGAGACCTTGCGCAGCGGCTGGGTTGATATAAAGGGCAGGCGGGTTCCCACGGCACCCCTGTCCAGCCTTAAGATCGCCCGTGATATAGCCAGTACTCTGAAGGATTGGATAGCAAACGGCCAGTTCCTGCTGAGCGAACCGGTTGAGAAGCTTCCTTACAGGAAGGAACGGCTCAACAGCCTTGAAATCAGGGGAGAATAGGCGGAGGTAATATATGAAGACCATCAAAATCAGTATTTATTATCCCGTGGATAAGATTACGGTACCCCTTGTCAGCACGCTGATTAAGGAGTTTGACCTTCAGGTCAATATTCTGCATGCCGATATCAGCCTAAACAAGACTGGAACCCTGGTGGCGGACCTGGCCGGGGATGAGAGGAATGTGGATGACGCCCTGAGATACATCGAGGAGCAGGGCATCGGATACAAGCTGTTCAATAAACAGCTGATCTGGCATGAGGAACTGTGCGTCCACTGCGGGGCGTGCACGGCGGTCTGTCCCTCCCATGCCCTGACCATGTCGCATGAAACCTGGAGCCTTGAGTTCGACAAGGAAAAATGCCTGGTGTGCGGATTGTGCACAAAGGCCTGTCCGCTGAACGTCATGAGCCTTCAGGATTAGTCGTCATGTATGCCAGGCGTTTTTACAGGGATGACTACAAAGCAGAAAACCTCGTATTTTTTCGTGCCGCGGTTGGGCAAACCGATCTGTACATAGGTGCCTGGACCGACCTCCACAAAGAGGCTATCGGGGCTGTAAAGGAGTGCAGGGGCATTCTTGAGGAGTATATCAGAAGGCACCCGGAATTCTTGCACAGCCTGGAACCTGTCGATCCTCTTGCAGGCGCGCCGGCCATCGTGATGGAAATGTGCGAAGCGGCAAGGATAGCCGGCGTCGGTCCAATGGCGGCGGTAGCGGGTGCCGTAGCCAGGTTTGTGGGGCGGAAACTCGTTGAGTTATCCGGCGAAGTAATAGTTGAAAACGGCGGTGACATATTCCTGCACAGCAGGAGCGACAGGAGGATAGGGATATTTGCCGGAAATTCCCCATTAAGCGGCAGGCTGGGGATCCTGGTCAGGAAGGAGATGTCCCCATGCGGGATCTGCACCTCCTCAGGAACGGTGGGCCATTCCCTGAGTTTCGGCAAGGCGGATGCTGCGCTGGTGGTATCCAAAGACACGTCATTGGCCGACGCATGTGCCACCGCGCTGGGAAACAGGGTTAAGACGCCGGAAGACGTGGAGGAAGCCCTTAACTTCATAACCTGCAAGCCGGGTGTTATCGGGGCGCTGGTGATCATAGGCGAATTTGTGGGGGCGCTGGGTGATATTGAGCTGGTAAAGCTGTAAACAATAAATGCGCAAAAAAAAGGCCAAACCACCGGGGGGTTAGGAATTAGTCTGGCCCAATAATCTTATGAACCTGTACCTATCATATATTATTCACCAAGTGGTGTAAAGAATGACAGGTTAACTCTAAAATCCAGCCCGGGGCAATGGCTTTCGGGCGTGGGGAATCCTGTGGAAACCTGTTGATAGAACCGGAAATTTCGGCTGTCCTTGTCTATTTATGCTGACGCTTCCGGGCGGTCCGGCGGGTTTTATTTCCCAGAAAGAGCCGTCCGGATTGACCGGCCGGGAGCCGGCAGTGTTATAATCACAATGCTTAGATTAGCCGAAATGTATTTTGAAATGTGTTTATTTGATACGGGGTGTTGGTTATGCATCAAGGCAGAGAGATGCTCAAGTCTGCCAAAAGGATTGTAATCAAGGTCGGTACATCCACGCTGACCCATGAAAACGGGAAGATGAACCTAATTCGCATGGATCGGCTGGCACTGGTCATTGCCGAGCTGATGAATGACAACAAGGAAGTTATCCTTGTGTCTTCGGGAGCCATTGGCGTGGGAATGGGCAAGTTTAACCTGAGGAAAAGGCCTGATGTAATGGGCATGAAGCAAGCCCTTGCCGCAATCGGCCAGTGCGAGCTGATGAACATTTACAGCCGCCTCTTTGCTGCCTATAATCATATCGTTGCCCAGGTTTTGCTTACCAGGACCGACCTGGACCACGACGTTAAAAGGTCCAATGTAATGAATACCTTCAACAGCCTTATGGAATTCGGCGTTCTTCCCATAGTCAATGAGAACGACACTGTATCAGTAGACGAGATACAGCGCCTGAACATGTTTGGCGATAATGATACCCTTTCGGCTGTAGTGGCCAAGCTGGTATCAGCGGATCTATTGATTATCCTGTCCGATGTGGACGGCCTTTTCGATAAAAACCCGGGAAAGAACGAGGAATGCAAACTTATTTCGGTTGTTGAGGATATTGACGACACAGTGCTGGGCTATGCCGAGGGAAAAGGGACCGGCAGGGGGACCGGGGGGATGATCACCAAACTGGGCGCCGCAAAGATTGTCACAGAAGCCGGTGTCAACATGGTTATCGCAAATGGCAGGGACCCCGTCGTGATTCTGGATATCCTCAAAGGGGAGGATATCGGTACCCTGTTTGTGAGAAAAGAGAAAAAATGACGCAAGAACGCAGAAAAGAGGCCTTATGCTTAAGGGCCTCTTTTTTACTGCTTTCTGACAGTATGGACCATAATTATCGGTTAACCTTGTCCTTAAGAGCCTTGCCTGCCTTGAAAACAGGGGCTTTGGAAGCAGGGATCATGATTTCTTCCTTGGTCTGGGGATTGCGGCCCTTTCTTGCGGCTCTCTCTTTTACCTCAAAGGTACCGAATCCGACAAGAACAACCTTTTCTTGCTTGGACAGAGCGTCCTCAACAACAGAGATGAGAGCGTCGATAGCGGCTTCGCTATCCTTCTTTGTGAGACCCGATTGCTGTGCTACAGCGCTTATGAGTTCAGCCTTGTTCATAAGGAATTACCTCCTGCACAAAATTTCGTCATCATTTTATAACGCGCTTTCAATAAAGTCAAGGATTTATGCACGTTTCCCATAAATCCGAAACCGGGCCCCGCATGGTTTGACTTCTATAATCTGCCATGGCATGCCTTTGCCCATTGGAAGGCGGTACATGCTGCCAGGCCCCGTTTTATGCGCTGGAAGAAAAGGGCAGGAAAGCAGGGAAACGGCTGCCTGGAAATCCCGCCGGAAAGTGCCCATGTTTGATTATCACCGAAAAAAATAATATAATCTATAATAAAGATTTGACGGTCTTTGTCAGGCACTCATGGGAGAAGGGATCAAACCGAAAAAGCTTTGCGAGGGTTTTGGATATGTCTGTTTTATACCGTTATGTGCCAGCGGACAGTATACGTGACATCGTGGATTGCGGCATCAAGCTTTCCCAATGGTATGACCGTGAGATGGATTTCGGCGAACCCCAGGGGCTGCGGAAGGTTATGCTAACACTCATCAATCCCTGGGACGATCCTGACAAGTCCAGGGACAAATCACACCGCTGCATAAGGCTTGATTTGGATCCAACAGAATGCAGGGTGGGGGATGCGGACCTCTATCGGATGGGCCTTACTGAACCATGGTTGATGGAGCGTTATATGAGGACATTGGTACCGCTCTCCGATTACCGGTTCGGGGTTTTCAGAAATCCTGAATGCCTTGTTTTTATGTCGGTCCTGCCTGAGCAGATTGAGATAACAGGGAAAACGCAGGATACCCCGGTCTTGTATGAAAGCTCGGAGTCACTGTATCTGAACAATCTCATGGATGAAATCGAGCAGCAGCGTCGGGATTCGGGCAATACCCTGGTTTATGCCTATTGCCGCTACCTTGAGTCAAAGGGAAACATGCGCTGTATCGAAAACCGTGACCTGGGAATCGCGGTATTCCTGGACCCCGAAACCGACGCGTATATTGTCACCAAAACCCCTTGATGATGGAGGAATCATTATCAACAAGAAGGAAATCAAACGCGGCGACCCTGTCAGCAGCGGTAACATACTTTCCCTTCTCGCAGCCAGGGACGGTTTCGTTTCGGGCGCTTTTTTAAGCAGGGAGCTCAACATCTCAAGAACAGCCGTATGGAAGAAGATTGCGGCTCTAAAGAGGGAAGGCTATCAGATAGAGGCTTCCACGAGGAAGGGTTATCGACTGCTGTCTCATAAAGCCTGTTATGGAAAGCCGGGGATACAGAGCCTGCTTAAAACAGAGTTTTTTGGGCGGGATATGCGCTTTTACGAATCGGTGGAATCCACGAATAATGTTTTAAAAGGTCTGGCCAATGCCGGGGCCGCCCATGGGACCGTGGTCATAGCCAACGGGCAGACCCGTGGCCGCGGCCGGCTGGGAAGAGAGTGGAACTCGGTTGCTGGAAAAGGGATATGGATGTCGGTACTGTTAAGGCCCCAGCTGCATCCTGCCAGGGTCCAGGCCATAACCCTTGCCGCCGCTGTTGCTGTATGCCGGGCCATTGAGCCGCTGCTTGACAAAAAGCCTGGTATAAAATGGCCGAACGATATACTGTTAGGAGGCGGGAAGGTCTGCGGCATCCTGACAGAGCTCTCCGCTGAAGCTGAAAGAGTTTCATGGGTGATAGCCGGAATAGGCTTAAATACCCATTTTGCTCCGGAGGATTTCTCGCCGGACCTTAAAGATAAGGCCACATCGCTCATACAGCATCTTAAGAAGGGCGGATCACTGGACAGGACCTGGCTGGCGGCAGAGATACTAAACCAGTTTGAGCAAGTCTATGAAGAATACCTGGAGAACGGTCCTGACTCCATGCTCATGGAATGGCGGCAGCGATCAGTAACCTTGAAGAGGATGGTGGAACTGGTCCAGGGAACCGAAAGAATACGGGCGTTGGCTTTGGATATCGGGGAGGATGGAAGGCTGAGGATACGGCTGGAGGATGGCAGCATACGGGAAATCTTTTCAGGAGAGATCAGCCTTAGCTATGATTAATCGGGTAAAAAAACAGGGGCTTTTACCCCGCAAAGGTTTGTTATATGATAATGGATACTGGCCATGCATCTGCCCAGGCCAGGAATATTGAACGGGAGGTAGTTATGGAGTACCAGAACAATCGGAACGAAAACAATGACCGGAACAGCCGCAAGGCTGATAACAGGAAGTATCCGCACAACAGGAACAACGGGCAGGAAAAAAGGACTTCGGTCACCCGGGTCGGGGGCAGAAAACGCGGCAATACCAACGGGCATGCGGCAAGGGGGAAGGAGCCGCAGAAAGGCAGCGACAGGCATTCGGCGGGAAACATCGGCAGGGAGGGAACCGAGCACCGTCAGGGCAAGTTTCCCAGGAAAGGCGGCAGGTCCCACTATGATCATCTGAACCGTCCCATCAGGGCAAAGCGGGAGGAAACGGTGGACGACATCCGGGCCGATATTGAGCAGGTAGAGAAGGATATCCAGTTTGAAATAAGGCAGATAAAGAGCATCAAGCTGGGGCTTTAAGCAGCCCGTTACGTGGGTTTTGGCATGGAAAGGTTTGGTTCTTAATGCTTCTTGCCATTGATGTGGGAAATACCATTACAGCCATAGGGGTTTACCGGGAAAGGACGCTGGTGGGAAACTGGCGCATATCCACCAGCAAGGAACGGACTTCCGACGAAATCGGGATGATTTTGCTGTCGCTGTTGGGTCATGCCGGCATAAGCCCCGGTATGATTTCGGATGTGATTATGTGCACAGTGGCGCCGCCAGTTATGCATGCCATGTCCAACGCCATAAGAAAATACCTGGATAAAAGGGCAATCCTGGTGGAGCCTGGCATTAAGACAGGAATAAATATCAAATATGAAAACCCTCGGGAGGTCGGTCCGGACAAAATAGCGAACGCTGCCGCGGCCCTTAAACTCTACGGCGGTCCCGTCATAATAGTCGATTTCGGTACAGCCACCACCTTTTGCGCTGTCAATTCCAGGCGGGACTATCTTGGCGGTGTGATCTGCCCGGGTATTATTATCTCTGCCGAAGCCCTTTTTGAGAAAGCTTCCAAGCTTCCCAGGATAGATATCACAAAGCCTAAGAGTGTTATCGGAAGAACCACTGTAACCAGCATGCAGTCGGGGATTGTGCACGGCTACGTGGGACAGGTGGACCATATAGTCAATCTTATAAAGCAGCAAATGGACGAACCGGGGATAAAGGTTGTGGCAACAGGGGGTATGGCCAGTCTTATCGCGTCGGAATCCAAAACCATTGATGAGATAAATCCGTTTTTATCTCTGGAAGGACTGCAGATTATCTATGAGATGAACCGTCCTGAATGAGCCGGCCAGATTTGTTTAATCTGAAGGATTTATCAGGAAACACGAGTAATAGCGAGATATATTTATTTTTGCGGGAATATTTGCTGGTATTCAATGTGATTCTAAAAATATGGCCGTTTGATTAAGAGTATAAAATTGTTTAATATTGTATTAGCACTCATTTGGGTTGAGTGCTAACAAGGAATCAGCCCGTTCGCTTGAATCGGGAAAAATACAAGGAGGGTGAATATATGAACATTAAACCACTGGCAGACAGAGTAGTCATCAAAATGCTGGAGGCTGAAGAAACCACAAAAAGCGGCATCGTTCTGCCCGGTTCCGCGAAGGAGAAACCCCAGGTGGCCAAGGTTATGGCCGTCGGGCCCGGCACTGATGAGGTAAAGATGGAAGTCAAGGAAGGGGATAGGGTTCTCATCAGCAAGTATGCCGGAACCGAAGTCAAGATCGATGGCGAAGAATATACCATTGTCAAGCAGGGCGACATCCTTGCGATAGTGGAATAAGAAGGAGGCGTAAATCATGGCAAAAGACATCTTATTTGGGGAAGAAGCAAGGAAAGCGCTGGAAAGCGGAGTCAACAAGCTTGCAAATATAGTGAAGATCACCCTGGGCCCCAAGGGAAGAAATGTTGTGTTGGACAAGAAATTTGGGTCCCCGCTCATTACCAATGACGGGGTTACCATAGCGAAAGAAATCGAGCTGGAAGATCCTTTTGAAAACATGGGAGCCCAGCTGGTCAAGGAAGTAGCCACCAAAACCAATGATGTGGCCGGTGATGGAACGACCACAGCCACGCTCCTGGCCCAGGCGATCATCCGTGAAGGTTTGAAGAATGTTGCGGCCGGAGCCAATCCCATGATCCTCAAGAAAGGTATCCAGAAGGCAGTGGACGCAGCTGTCGAGGGGATACAGAAAATATCCCAGAAGGTCAAGGGCAAGAATGATATTGCCCGCGTAGCTTCCATTTCCGCCAATGATGACGATATAGGGGAACTTATAGCGGAAGCCATGGAGAAGGTCTCCAACGATGGCGTTATCACCGTGGAAGAATCCAAGACCATGAGTACCAACCTGGAAATCGTGGAAGGGATGCAGTTTGACCGCGG
>LSQX01400985.1_pt1 | contig 15211 bp, 16 predicted proteins | sample 654561 | NCBI WGS metagenome assembly LSQX01 (sample SAMN04489861, study PRJNA283612) | anaerobic digester metagenome | isolation source: 4 biogas reactors fed with cattle manure at either 37C or 55C with and... | place: Denmark: Kongens Lyngby | collected 2014 | reverse complement strand
TTGAATATGTCGCTATAAAGGAGGCAATCTTCCTTAAATCAAGCAAACCGTACATCCGTGTTGTTTTAGAAGACCGAAGTGTTATTGGCGACTATGAAGTTGCAATTATAAGCGAAGGTGTTAATCATTATGCGTTTCGTTTTATTGATTCTTTAAGCGAACCAATACATATAGATATTGAGTATGGTGTTTATATGAATCGATTATATGGAGACTTAATACAATGATTTCATCCAATAAAGTTATTCATCTCGATTCTATTTACAAATCATACGGCGAAAAAACCATACTTAGAAATCTAAATTTATCTGTCTATTCCCAAGAATTTTTAGGTATAACTGGAGTCTCAGGATCAGGTAAGAGTACACTCATGAATATTTTGTTGGGTATTGAAGGTTATGACAGCGGATATTACACTATTATGAATTTGCCTTTGCATAGCATCAAGAACTTCAGTCGTTATAGAATTGATGTGATTAGCATGATTTTTCAAAGCTCTAATCTAATAAAAGAACTAACCGTAAGAGAGAATATTTTATTGCCTCATATTTATTGGGATAAATCTAAAGAAATTGATCATGAACAATTTGATTATGTTACAGATTTGCTAGGTATCCAATCAATTCTTAATCAAACCTGCAATACCCTTTCCGGAGGGGAGCAACAACGTGTTGCAATTGCAAGATGTGTTTATTATCGACCGCAAATTATCATTGCGGATGAACCCACTGGTAACCTTGACATTGAAAACACAAAATCTGTTGTAAGAATCCTAAAAGAACTACATAAAAATGGAACAACTATCATTCTTATTACACATGACATTCAGTTGCTAGAGTTCTGTTCTCGAGTTTTAACTTTAGATGGTGGTTTTTTAACATGAAACTCAATTTCTGGAATTTGCAGTTAAGGCACTACTTGCGAATCTTAAATGTTAAGAAAAAGCGATATTATGGAGTTTTTGCGATGATATGTCTAATTTTTATATTTGTTCTATCCTACGTAATATATCAAGATACATTGTTGTTTCATTCTTTTAAAAACGCTGATCAAGTAAAAGATTCATACATTTCAATAAATATAAATAGTGAACATGACACACTGACTCGATACAAGACGCAACAGCTTATTAATCGTTTGCAGTCGAATGATTCACGATATATTCATGAGTACATTGTTCAACAAGAATTTCAAAGCGTATATTTAGATCAAAGCAATAAATTAATTCCAATTAAAAATAGCTTTGTAGATGCTTCATTTTTCTCAAAACCTGTGATTCATGAAAGTAGTACTAACTATATTGAAATTGTTAGTATTCTGCATGGAAGGAATTTTGATTTGCTTGAAGTTAATCATAAAGTCAATGTTGCATTGATTAGTGAATCGACAAGTCTGAGATTGTTTCCAAGTGTTCAGGAATCAATAGGGAAAGAAATTAAAGTTAATATACGTGATGATATTGTTAAATTTATTGTGATTGGAGTTGTTAACGATTTTTCTTATCGAAAATCGCAGTTCAATAGTAGTGATCAAATCATTCCTTTAGAATTCTATCTTCCGTTTTCATGGTACAAAGAAGTTTCAAATCAAGAATCCATAAATGTGAATCGCTATGTTGTTTATGAAAGTAATAATCCGAAGGAAATCAACGATTTGATTCAACTTCAAAATATAGAAAATGCACAGACGACTTACTTGTATAAGTATTTTGCAAATGTTACACGCAATCGCTACATGGAGCAATACATGCAGATACTTGGTATGATTGCTTTTGTTAGTTCAGTTTCTATTTACTCAATGTTTGTTGTAATAGTAAATTACAGAAAGGAAGAAATTGGAATAAAACAAGCCATTGGTGCATCAAAAAAAGACATTTTTAAGGAGTTTTTTGTAGAAACATTTATCATTATGTCTTTGTGTTTTGTATTAGCATTAGCGATTTCGTTATCATTAATAAGTTGGTACATCATAGTCAAAAGATCTGAAATATTCGATATGAGCATCTATGTCAGAACTGAAACTGTTTTCTTAATCTGTGGATTTGTTTTATTGTTAATTTCAAGCATCTCTGCAATACTTGCGTATCAAGCTACAAATGTAGGAATTGTTGATTCAATCAGAAATATTTAGAATCATTTGAAGTAGCATTGACATAATAAACAGTTTTTTTGAATTAGTTTTATTTTACAAATACCCGGATTGTAGCTAATTTTCCACGCTAAAAATCGTAGCAAATCAACCTTGTTTGAAACTCTATAAAGGTTCGCCCTTTTAAGTACTCATAGGTCATTGGTTTAGCTTTAGGTTTATGCGTATAATGCTGCCTGCAGATTACTTTTCGCTTTAAATCAATGTTTTTAATACTCAATTGACTCATATCGATATCGCGGTAGACAGTTGAGGGAGCGATGGTGAGCTGATGTGCTTTTAAGATCACTGCAATGGATTGATTCTTTTTAAGGCCATCCTTAAGCGTTTGATCAAGATAGGCTAGTTTCACCTGATTTATCCTTGGTCCTTTCATATGGATTTAGACATTGTCTTCGTTTTGTTTTTGAGCTCGATTAGCTTGATAGAAGCATTTCGTTAACGTGCATTTTTCTAATTTATTAAGCAATGGAAGATAGCTTAGCGCCTTAATTCAAATACAATTCAATCGTTCATCGATGTTTGATCGAACAATGTTTAAACCCTGTTTTTTTTAATAAATAGTTTCCTTTCTGAACAGGATTCCATTAATATCATGCAAACATTACTTAACAAACATAACTTTAAATGAGAATAATGGCTAACGCAGAAATATCAATAAAAATTAAGGTGGTTCAATTAAACAGAAGGGTGTAATGATTAGCGTTACTTTTTAATCGAGCTTGTGATAAAATATAAACAGGAGATATGGTATGGCTAATGAATACATTCGATTAAAACAACATGATGAATTAGGCATCATCGCGATTACGAAACATGCCTTTGAACTAATCACGATTTACACGATTGAAGATGATGAAGACGTTGAGATTGTCACATCGAAATTTACACGTCCTGTCAATGTTAGAATCAATAATAACAAGCTGTATGTCACGGTTGATGTTGCTGTTCAATACGGCAAAAATGTGAATGCGGTTATTGAGCGCTTGCAAGAGCGGATTGTTCAAAGCATCCAGGATATGACTGAATATCAAAGCAGTACCGTTAATATTAACGTGACTGGTGTTGTTTTTTAGCCCACACGGGCTTTTTTTTTGCGACACTTTGAACTAATTGTGTTAAAATAGTTCATGTTGGAGGCTGATTATGAAACGACGCAAACAACGTTTAACAGCAATTGTTTGTTTTTATATTTATTTATTTAAAAATCGTGACATCATGGATATTCTCAATGATTTCAATGATGTTTTCATCGCCAATCAACCCGACGGTGATTTTTTAATGGTGGATGAAGCAACACAATTTATGATGGTGGAAGCCATCGCTGCAAAAGACTTAATCATTGCAAAAATTAATTCGTTATTAAAAACAGGGTGGGTGTTCGACCGTTTGAATTTGGTCGAACAAGCCATTTTATTCATGGCGATTAGTGAACTCGTTTATGAAGTCGATGAACGTGCTATAATTATTAATGAAGCCGTTGAAATTGCTAAAATATATGGCGATCAAGACAGTTACAAAATGATCAACGCCATTCTCGATCAAGTATGACCAATAGAGCCCTTTATGTTAGTGACATTGTGAATCAAATTAAGCAAACCCTCGATCAAACCCCAGCTTTGCAAAACGTTTCGATCATTGGGGAGCTTTCGAATGTCAGTGTGAGTGCCAATAACCATTGGTACTTTACGCTTAAAGATGAAAAGGCACGCTTATCATGTGTGATGTTTGCGAATCGGGCGCGGCTTTTAAAAACACCTTTTAAAGAAGGGGACGAAGTCCTCGTCTTAGGTCGTATTTCACTATATGAGGCAAGTGGCAGTGTGCAATGCTATGTGGCAGATATGCAACTTTACGGCGTTGGAAACCTATACGTTCAACTTGAATTAACACGTAAGAAACTGGCTGCTTTAGGATATTTTGACCCCGGAAAGAAAAAACCACTTCCCCTTTATCCACGTAAGATTGGTTTGGTTACTTCACATCAAACAGCAGCCTATCACGATGTTGTTTCAACATTAAAGCGTCGCTGGCCAATAGCGGAAGTTTATTTTCATCATAGTCAAGTGCAAGGCATGGAAGCTGTTAAACAGCTCGTGGATGCCCTTAAAACTTTAGATGAACAAAATCTTGATGTGATATTAATGGTGCGTGGCGGCGGCTCCATTGAGGACCTGTGGTGTTTTAATGATGAAGCGCTTGTCCTTGCAATTTATGACATGCAAACTCCAGTTGTAAGTGGCGTTGGCCATGAGAGTGATATTACCCTTGTGGATTATGTTGTGGATCAGCGGGGTCCGACACCGACCGGTGCCGCTGAGTTGATTACACCGCATCAAGACGATGTACGTTACATGGTTTTAAAGCTGCAAAACAACCTGGCGCAAGCGACACAACACTATATCACAAATCAAAAGGCACAGCTTAAACAGTACCAAAACCATTACTTTTTTAAGAATCCCATGAACTATGTGCTTTCTGAACAAAACAAGTTACAAATCCTAAAGAATAGATTGGTGCATTATGTGGAAAGCATGACGCATCAACGTGATAAAATTCTTCAATTGAAGCAACGATTGCACCATAGTGTCAATCAAACCATGCAAGCCAAACAAACTCAAATTAAAAACCAACAATCGCTATTAAAGGCTTTATCGCATGAAACGGCTTTAAAGCGGGGGTTTAGTATTAGTTACGTCGATGATAAAATCGTGCATCGCATTGACCAAGTAAAAATTAAAAGCAAATTAAAAACAAAGCTGAGTGATGGTTATGTTTATAGCATCATTGAACGCGTAAAGGAGAATGACTAATGGAAAACTTAACTTTTGAAGCAGCCATGGCTCGTATTCAAGACATTGTGAGTCAACTCGAAAAAGGTGAAATTCCTTTACAACAAGTGAGTGAACTCTTTGAAGAAGGCTTGCAGTTGTTAGCTTTTTGTGAGCAGCAATTGTCAGACTTTGAATTAAAAATCAAAGATTTAAGTCAAGGAAGTGATGTCGTCAGTGATGAAACTCCATGAATTAATTAAAGCAGCCTTTGAGCACGATGCGGATTCCACCATCAAAGAAGCAATGTTGTATTCGCTCGGTGGTAAAAGTAAGCAGTTGCGTTCGCAGCTCATTTTGGCGATGCTCGAAGATTATGGCGTTGAAGCAATGTTTGGTTATCCAAGTGCCATTGCTTTGGAAATGATTCAAACCTATTCATTGATTCACGATGATTTACCAGCCATGGATGATGATGGCTGGCGGCGTAATCAGTTGTCGAATCACAAACAATACGATGAAGCAACTGCAATTTTAGCAGGGGATGGGCTGTTGACAAAGGCAATGGAAGTGATTGTTACCAGTGAATACGATGCTGCGCTTAAAGTTGCGATATTAAATGAACTCACGCTCGCAAGTGGGATTAATGGTATGATTCTTGGTCAACACTATGACATGCAAGCCCATCATTTAAAACACAACAACGACGTACTAAAAATGTACAGTTTAAAAACAGGTATGTTGTTTGGTGCCGCCTTGGCAATTGGCGCGCACTTATCCAATCAAGGTTACTTGGTCGATAATTATCGTACGATTGGTCAAAGTTTAGGGGTTGCTTTTCAAATCCAAGATGACTTGTTTGATCTGGATAAAAGTGAAGCACAATTAGGAAAATCAAAAAGTGATATGGAAAATGAAAAAATCACGATTGTGACCCTCAGTGGTCGTAAAGCGGCTATTTATCTTATGACAAACACACTTAACGATGTGATTGAATCTTTAAAAAGGATGCACCAACACGATTATGTGCTCACTTTAATTGAATCGATTAAACAACGAGGGTACTAACATGTTACAAAGCTTTATTGAAAATCCTAACATTGTAAAGTCATTAAACAATAAGCAAACTAAAGAACTAGGCAACGCACTTTTTAAGCGCCTGCATGAAGCTGACACCAAGTTTTTATTCAATAAACAACACATTATGTTTGTGCTGGCATTAATTAAAGTGTTTGATTACCAGCGTGACCTAATCTTATTTGATCATGACACGCTTTTGTATTTGTTTAATGAATTGACACAAAACACCATGCAACGTCAAAGTCTCGCCTTGGCCTTTGGTTATAGTTTTGGTTCGCAGATTATCAATGAACATTTAAACATAATCAGTGTGATTGGTGATCATTCTCTGAATAAAGGGGACACCTTTGAAGCTTTGACTCAAATCGGAACTTTGAAAAACAAAGTTATTATCATCTATTTTGATGAAGATTTATCACACTCACAAGCCACCTTTTTAAGCAAGAACTTTTCACGAATCCGTACTTCCAAACCTTATACGCATATCAAAGGTGATGTTCGGAAGGTCTTGAGCATGAATCGGCTTGGAAAAGGGGTATTAAAGGGTTTAAGCGGTGTGCGCAACGTCGTGAAAGACGTGCTTCTAGCTCCAAGTATCTTTGAAGAATTAAACATCGAGTACTTGGGACCCATCAATTTCATGGATCAAAAGATGATTGTTGGGGCGCTGCGCATGGCTAAAAACGATAATCAAGCGCTTGCGATCCATCTTGTGAAACAAAAGCCGAAAAAACAAGAATTAAAAAAGCAGCAGGCTTTGGATGAACGTTTGTTAAGTGAACTTTCTTACGAACAATTGTTGCATGAGTCGCTGACGAATTACTTAAAAGATAATCAGGACGCCCTCATTATTGCAGCTTCGACATTCAAGGACGCTTTTAATTTTTTAAGTAAACAAGGGCATAAGGTATGGTTTTTTGATGCGTCTTCTCCATTTATGTTCTCATTAGCGGATGCCTTGCGCAAGTCCAGCTATAAAATCATTTTGATTTTAAACAGTGAAGATATCGAACAGGCTTCACATGCGATGTTTAGTCAACCCGATTTGCATCAGCGCAACATCACACTTTTCATTTTAAACACTGGAATTATTAAGACAGGGGAGCACGTACAATTTAATGTTTATGACGTGGCCTTGTTGTCGCGCTTATCACATAACATCATCGCACAACCTAAAGATAAAAATGAAGCACTCAATTTAATCGCGTCCGCTTTGAACTATGAAGGCATGTTTGCCTTGCGTTTATCGAATCAAGTCACGCAGCAACAAGCACATGCATTGACAGATATTGAGGTTGGAACTTGGGAGATTACTTACACGCATCCCCAACCGCAAGTGCTCGTTTTGCTTTATGGTGACATGGTTAATGCCTTAAGCAAACGCATGCAAGCCAATGAATTACCAGTGATGCTTGTGAATGCGCGTTTTATCAAACCCCTGGATTACAAGATGCTTAAAAAAATGGCAGACATGCATAAACCCATGATTGTTTATGAAGAAGATGACAAAATTGGTGGATTTTACCATCAATTGTTGGAATATTTTGCAAAGGAAAACATGACTGTTTCAATTCAACGGGTTGGAATCAATCATCCGTTTGTTGAGAAGGACAGTGTCGCGTTGACTAAAAAGGCAAACAACATTGATACAAACGCTTTAATGGAGGCAATTATTAAAACAATTGAATAATGAAACGGCTGGATTTAATGGTTGCCAGTGTCTTTGGTGTGAGCCGCTCACAAGCTTTGGATTTGATTAAACAAGGGCAAGTGTACGTCAACCACCAAGTCATTAAGAAGGCAAGTTATTAAGTTCATGAATTTGATAAGATTGAGTTATTGAAAAAACAACGGTTTGTGTCACGCGGTGGCGACAAACTTTTTAATGCGATTAAAAAACTGAATATTGATGTTAGGTATAAACATTGTTTGGATGTCGGGGCTGCGACCGGTGGTTTTAGCGATTGTTTGATTCAACTTGGAGCAAAGGATGTGGTGGCAATCGATGTTGGGAGCAACCAACTGCATGCAAGCTTACGTCAGCATCCGCAAATTAGAGTTTATGAAAAGACAAACATCAACAATGTGAATCCCAATGATTTTTCTAATAAATTTGATATAATTGTGGTGGATGTTTCTTTTACAAGCTTGAAAGTCATTTTTGACCGTGTGATTCAACACTTAAAATCAGATGGTGAAATCTTATGGCTGTTTAAACCGCAATTTGAAGTTGGTAAGGAATTCCTAAATAAAAAAGGAATAGTAAAACAAGAGCAGGTCGTGCACCATGTTTTAAAGGAAACGACCACGAAACTTCAAGCCCAGGGTTTCAAAGTCACAATTATTAAAAGTGATCTTAAAGGCAAACAAGGAAATCAAGAGTATTTCTTACATATAAAACAGGAGCAGCATGTTATTACAATTAACCGTTGAAAACTTTGTATTAATTGATAATGTAACCATCGATTTTAATGATGGTTTGCATGTCTTTACTGGCGAAACAGGTGCTGGTAAAAGCCTCATGGTGGATGCCATTGCACTGCTTTCTGGGGCACGTGCTTCCACAACTTTAATTAAAAAAGATGAAGATTCAGCTTACGTGGAAGGCGTTTTTAAGTTCAATGAAAAAAGTGAAGCTGGACAGCTTGCACATGAATTAGGTTATGATGTTAACGATGTACTTGTCTTTAGCCGTGAAATTACTAAAGACAATCGTAATGTATGTAAAATCAACCATAAGATTGTGCCCTTAAAAACACTGAGGGACATTTTAAGCGCAGAAATTGACATTCATAGTCAACATGATACTCAATATTTACTACAAGAAAAGAACCACATCCGGCTTTTGGATAACTATTTGGGTGATCATCAGCTCTTTAAGGATGTGCAACAGGCATTTAAACTTTACAAAGATGCCCAAAACCACACCAAACATGTTGAAGCCCTCATCCTTGACACCAATGACCTTGATTTTTTACAATTCCAACTCAATGAATTGGAGACTCTGTCACCTTCATTTGAAGATTATGAACAACTCCATCACCAACAAAAGGAAATGATGGCTTTTGAGAAAATATCAACAACCACTAACCAAGTTCTTGATCTTTTTGATCAGGAAGGGGGCGTGCTTGAGGCTAGTTATGAAGCCCAACGTTTACTGGAAACCATCGATAATGAAAAATTGAAAGAAGTTGCTTCCATGATGCTTGATGGGTACACAATCTTGTCAGAGGCAAGAACAAGCTTGGTGGATTACGTAACGAACTTATCATTTGACCAAGAACAATTTGACACGATCATGGGTCGCTTGGCGCAATACGATCGTTTGAAACGTAAACATGGTGGCAGTGTTGATGCCTTGCTGGCGAAGCAAGCAACGATTCAAGAGACAATTTACAATGTCGAACACCATCAACAAGTTTTAGAAGCAGCGCAATTAAAAGAAAAACAAGCTTATCAAGCTTATCATAAAGTCGCACAAGCTTTAAGTAGCGCCCGTAAAAAGGCGGCGCAACAACTATCACAGGCGATTGAAACTCACTTAAAAGATTTGCAATTGCCACACGCTAAACTGGATGTTGTTTTTACTGAAGCCAATTCAGCCCGCCATGGTATTGATAAAGTTGTGTTTTATTTAAAGACCAATCCTGGCAGTGATTTTGCACCATTGGCTAAAATTGCGAGTGGGGGAGAACTATCGCGCCTCATGCTGGGACTAAAAGTCATCTTTGCACCATTACAAGGCTGTGGCACGATTATTTTTGATGAGATTGATGTTGGGGTCTCCGGGAGTGTTGCGCACAAGGTAGGCGCTAAAATGCATGCCTTGTCACAAACAATACAAACCTTTGCAATCACGCATTTACCGGTTGTCGCTTCTTTTGGAAACAATCACTTTAACGTGTACAAATCGTCGACCGATGCCACAACGCACGTGTCAATCGAATTATTAAATAAAGAAAGCCGCATCGAACAATTGGCTTTGCTCGCAAGTGGTCGTATTTACGATGCATCCTTAAAAGCAGCACAAGCCTTATTAAAGGAAGTAAGTGAAAAAAATACAAATGAATAGATGGATTTTTCATATTGATGTCAATGCATTTTATGCAACGGTCGAAATTAACAACAATCCCGAATACGCGAACAAACCGGTGGTTGTTTGTTCCGATACCCAAAGTGCCATTATTACAACAGCAAATTACATTGCGCGATCCTACGGGATTACTAGCGCCATGCCTTTAAGTGTGGCCCTAAGAAAATGTCCGGACCTCATTATCACGGGCTTGAATTTTGATGAGTACAAACGCGTGAGTGCCGAATTTGTGGCTTTGTGTCGAAAATACAGTGATAAATGCGAACAAGCGAGCATCGATGAAGTTTATATGGATGTTAGTGACATCATTCAAAAATATGAAAAGCCCCTTGATCTCGCGATTGAGATTCAAAAAGATATTCAACAAACCTTAAAACTTGATGTAAGTATTGGCATTGCTGAGAATATGTTTCTGGCGAAAATGGCCAGCAATATGCGAAAACCAAATGGCCTAACAATTATCCGCAATGTAGAGATTCCTACGAAACTTTGGCCCTTACCCGTGGAGAAAATGCATGGTATGGGTCAAAAGACCGTTGCTTTGCTAAAAGCACAAAATCTTAACACGATTTATGATTTAGCGCACGCTGCCTATGAAACATTGGTTCCGATTTTTAAAAACCACACCTTAGAAGTAATCGAGAAGGCAAACGGCATTGATCATGGTGAGGTTGAAAGTGAAAGCTCCATTAAATCGATTTCTCAAAGCAGCACCCTTATTAAACCGACGGATGATAGTGAGGAGATTCATACAACCTTAAGGGAATGTTGCATTGACTTAAGCAACCGGCTGCAAGCCCGTAACCTGGCTTGTAAAAACTTGATCTTGTCCATAAAAGACACGAACCATCAAATGTTTAGCCGTTCGATTGTTTTGGATAGAGTAACAAACGACGCCAATGATATCTTTGAGTTGGCACTTATGATTTTTGATGATAATTTCAGTGATTGGGAAATCCGTAACATTGGGATCGGTACCAATCGTTTTGTACTGATGGATGAGCATGTCCAACAAATGTCCATTTTTGAGGAACCTTTTTATGACTAATGAATATTTAAAAGCCTTCAAACATCACCTGACGTACGTGGAAGGGGCGCGTGACAATACAATCAAGGCTTATTTAAGCGACTTAAACAATTATGTTGCGTATTTAACCGAGCAAGAATTGTCATGTTTAACAGCCACCCATCAAGACATTGAAACGTTTTTATTATCCATTCATGATTATTATCAAAAGAGCACAATCAATCGCATGGTTAGTGCTTTAAATGCTTTTTATAGCTACATAGAAGTTCATTATAAAATTCAAAATCCCATGATTTTACTTGATTATAAGCATCATCAAACGCCACTTCCTAAAACACTCTATGTTGATGATATTAAGCGCCTCGTTGATACATTTTCAACAAGTGAGCGTGATCTGTTTCATTTATTAATTGTGTATCTGCTGCTTGGAAGTGGCTTACGAGTAAGTGAGTTGACATCCTTAACATTTTCGAATTATTATCAAAACGAAGGGATGCTTAACGTGGTAGGAAAAGGTAACAAAATGCGGTGGATACCCGTCTATGATAAAGCAAAAGTGTTGTTGGATGATTACTTAATCAAAAGCCAAAATTACCGCACGCACGCGAGTAAAAATTACTTACTGATTCGTAAAAATGGCAAACCATTAACACGCCAATACGTCTACACCATGATTAAAAAACAAGGGAACTTAGCTTTGATTAAAGATAATTTAACGCCACATCGTTTACGCCATGGGTTTGCGACGCTCTTATTGGAACAAGGTAGTGATTTAAGGGTGGTACAAGAACTACTGGGTCATGCATCCATCTCAACAACCCAAATTTATACACACTTGCAACCTGGACAACTTCACAAAAGTTACGATGACTTTCACCCAGGCGCAAAGATCGCAAAGGAGATCAAAGATGATGAAGATGAAATTTAAACGTGTTTTTACTATAGTTTTAGATTCGGTTGGGGTAGGAGAGTTACCAGATGCGCATGCCTACAACGATGAAGGTGCCGATACTTTGGGCAACATTGTAAAGGCGACCGGACCTTTAACCATGCCAACCATGGAAAAACTGGGTCTTGGTAACTTACATGCACCCAGTAAGTTAAAGGTTATGGAATACCCACTTGCATATTATGGCAAGATGGAAGAAGCTTCCTTAGGAAAAGATACCATGACCGGCCATTGGGAAATGATGGGACTTTACATTGATAAACCTTTCTTAACCTTTACTGAAACCGGTTTTTCTAAGGAATTGATTGATGAACTGGAAGAACGCACAGGCAGTAAAGTCGTAGGTAACATCGCTGCTTCTGGAACTGATATTATCGAACAATACGGTGAACATCATATGAAAACCGGTGATTTGATTGTCTATACATCCGCCGATAGTGTACTGCAGATTGCTGCCCATGAAGAAACTTATGGCTTGGAGCGGCTTTATCAAGCCTGTGAAATCGCTCGAGAATTAACCATGCGTGAAGATTGGCGGGTTGGACGTGTGATCGCAAGGCCTTTTATCGGACCAAGAAAAGGGGAGTTTAAACGCACTGCGAATCGTCATGATTATGCCTTAAAACCTTTTGAAGCAACAGTACTGGATGCCTTGAAAGACGCTCAATACGATGTCATCAGCATTGGTAAAATTAATGATATTTTTGATGGGGAGGGGATTACACAATCCATTAAAACCACATCGAATGATGATGGCATGGATAAAACAATTGAACAAGCACAAATTCCGTTTGTCGGTATGGTGTTTGTGAACTTGGTTGATTTTGATGCTTTGTGGGGGCATCGTCGCAACCCACAAGGCTATAAAGAAGAGCTGGAGCGCTTTGATCGTAAACTAGAAGTGTTGCTACCTTTATTAAATACGGATGATTTGCTTATCTTAACGAGTGATCATGGCAATGATCCAACTCACCATGGAACCGATCATACGCGTGAACATGCGCTTGTGATGTACTATTCACCACGTTTTACTAAACCAGGATCATTACCTACAAGCAAAACCTTTGCCGATCTTGGAGCAACCATTGCAGACAACTTTAATGTTAAGGCTCCCAAACACGGGCTTTCTGTATTGAACCTATTAAAATAAAAAAGTAAAGAAAAGGGCAGTGAATCATCCTGTCCTTTTAATATACGCAAAACAACATACAAATCTTACATAATATACATTATGCGAAGTAATGTTATTTGGCTTTAAAAGCAATTATACTATCATTTTGAACAATTTGTTGCTTTAAATGCTTAATATCAGCTTGCCATGATGCATGAACCTCTTTGTCATTAACAGTTCTTATGAATCGATAATGATATATTTTATCTCTTTCAACCACCGTCACATTGATGCACGCGTTTGCTTCAGCTTGGTGGCTGTCCTTGACGCTGTAACACTGTTTAAAGACACCAGCTACATTTGTATTAACGACGTTGCTTGTTTTAATTTTATGTGTGATATTACCATCTTCTTTATCATACGCAAAGACATCGTGCAATGGATTAAAAGCATCGTACTGCTTGATGACTTTATCACTGGCAACAATAGTTGGTGGCTCGTTTAACGGTCCTAAGACCGTGATGTTCATCGTTTTCTGATCAAAGGCCTTATGTTTATCTTCAACATAAAATACCATTTGATACTTACCAACTTGATTCTTATAATTGCTTGTGATTAATCTCACATTTGCAGTTAAGTCTTTCTCTTCCGCATCATAAGCAGAAACATAGTCCTTATAATTGAAGGGATCATTTAAATAGATGGTTGGATGCTTTACAGTTAAAACTGGCGCTGTATTTACCAATTGATTGACAATGCTTAAGCTTTCGCCTCCATATTCCACAAAGGTTGATGCGATGTACATGGGATTGATGTCATTGCCCTCAACCACACGCCGTCGCTTATCAAAACACACATCAAGCTTGCCCCTAATCTTATACACTGACACGTTGTTTATTAACAGCTTTTCATAAATTACATCATAACGACTCCCCTCTTTATAAAACAATTGGTTTTTATAGGTTGTATTGCAGGCGTTGCCAAGCTTGTAGGTCTCGTATTGTGTGGTTGGTCCTTTTCGAACGACAACGTTTGAATGGTTGATCACAAGCGATGTGTCCTTAAGTGCTGACTTTACTTGCAGTAAATAATCACCGTTTTTATACGTAACTGGCTTTGAAATTGGATAATAGGCTTGGATTTTATAATTAGTGTTTGCTTGTTTCGCTTTTACCACAATATAGGCTTGGTAAATTTCTTCTTTTTTAAATTGATTAATATTAACGGAAACTTTAAAACCCACGTTTTTATAGTTGTAGTTGCACGTGGAGGGTTCTCTAAAATAAACATTGTTTGCGCACGTTGGTGCCCCACGATACTGCATGCTTTCTGTTAAGTCAATGTTGGTTAAGTTACCCATAACTTGAAATTGATGCGTTTTACTTTGAAATAAAATAGAGATTTCATGCGTGCTCTGATTTAGAAAGTGTTGTGTATGGTTGATAAAGGCCCAACCCGATACATTAAGGATGTTGTTATTGACTTCAATGGATAAAATTTCATAAGGCAACTTAGCTTTAAGCACGGTACTTGGTTGCGCATGTGCTGATAAACGTAAGATTGAAAAAAAGATTAATGAAATCACAAAACTAAGCATTATTTTTGTTTTCATGGTTTGGTTCCTTTCGTCTTGTTGTGGTCAATAAAACAATTAATAAAATAATAAGGATGCTAAAAGCCATGTCGATAAAACTTATGTTTTTCGACTTGATATTTTCACTATAAATTGTTTGGGTATCACAACTTGTGATAAACTCTAACTCAATTAATTCAACTAATTCATCATGTTCATTAAACAAGCCAATCTCTTTGAAGCGTTGATCTAAATTCAAAACAACGCCGTCTGTTGTCACAAACAACAAGGGATCTTCATTAAATAAATAATGATGATTGGGTAGATTGTGGACATAAACAAAGTCTTTTTGACAATCACTGTCATGAAAGACTCTTGATGCTTGGTAATTACCATTATGAAAATACATCAAACACCTCAATCTATCATATGCATAAAAAAAATAACTCCTAGGGAGTT
>LSQX01236621.1_pt1 | contig 15212 bp, 13 predicted proteins | sample 654561 | NCBI WGS metagenome assembly LSQX01 (sample SAMN04489861, study PRJNA283612) | anaerobic digester metagenome | isolation source: 4 biogas reactors fed with cattle manure at either 37C or 55C with and... | place: Denmark: Kongens Lyngby | collected 2014 | reverse complement strand
AGCAGGCTGATAAGGTTCCCGGGGGTTCCTGGCCGCCAGATCACGGACCAGTGACAGGTTATCGGGTTCATCGTTAAAATCGCCCATAATCAAAATACGGGCTGTGGGCTCAACATAAAACAAGGAATCTACTTTTTTGCGCAACTGACCGGCTACCTGACGTCTGAATGGCTCAGAGGCCCTGGTTCCCCCGTAACGCGAAGGCAGATGGCAAACAAAAATATGCAGGTTTTCCCTATTTGGCAGCAAACCCTTTACGTAGAGCAGGTCTCTGGTTTTTTTCTTTTTGTCAGGAAATAAAGGCCTTATACTTTCCCAAGCCAGGGGTTTAAACACAAAACGATTGTAGAGCAGGCAGACATCAATGCCCCTGGGATCGGCCGATTCTGCGTAAATATAGCGATAGTCTGCGTTTTTGAGTGGGGAAGCTTCTAGCAAAAATCTCAGGCAGTCTTCGTTTTCGACTTCGGCCAGGCCAACAAGATGAGGAAAACTCCCCTCGCCTGCTATTGCCAGTACCCTGGCCAGTTGTTCTGTTTTATGCAGAAAACGTTTAGGGCTCCAGGCATAACTAGCCTGTGGCAAAAAATCCTCATCTCTGCTAAGACTGTCGTCCCGACAATCGAAATAGTTCTCCGCATTGTAAAACATCACCCGAAGGTGCCGCTCTGACTGCAAAACAGAAGCAGTCATGAGCAGGCAGCAAGCGATAAGATATTTTAAAACCATATTTTGCACAAGGTGTATTTTGTGCAAATATAATATTAATTTATCACTATGTAATAAACCATCAAATACTAATTAGCTTTTATTTGAACAACCAGCGGAACAGGTCGTTGCCATTGGCGTATATTAACAAGGCAAACAAGATAAGCATTCCGGCCATCTGCGCGTATTCCATAAATTTCTCGTTCGGTTTACGCCTGCTTACCACTTCAAACAGCAAAAAGAAAATGTGACCGCCGTCCAGCCCCGGAATAGGCAAAATGTTCATAAAAGCCAGAATGATGGATAAAAAGGCCGTGGTTTCCCAAAATATTTTCCAATCCCAGCTGGGAGGAAACAAACTCCCTATGGCACCGAAACCACCCAGACTCCTGGCTCCCTCTTTGGTAAAGACATACTTCATATCCCCGGCGTAGCCAGTCAGTTTGCCCACACCCAACTTTACACCGGCCGGTATGGAAGCAAAAAAAGAATAATCAATCTGTTTTAATGGGTAAATATCTGCCGGCAATTTAAGCTCAAAACCGATTTTGGTAGCAGAATCCAGCTTCACTTGCATCGTGCCGGGATTTCCGGCCCTGTAATAATTCAACAGTATGGTACTGTCCTTGTATTGACTCAGCAAAGAGGTGAAATCAGTAAAAGATTCCGTAATCACAGAGTTCAGGCCGACAATACTGTCGCCCGGCAACAAGCCGGCTATATCACCCGGAGATCCGGGTATAACTTTTTTGACCACAGTGGGAAAACGAAAAGCAGCAAATCCTTGCTTAGCCGACAACAGTTGTTGCATAAACTCTTCAGGTATATTAATTGTTACTTCTTGCCCATTGCGTAAAACCTTTACCTGAGAAGCTTCGATTATCTTACGAAAACTGTCGTCGTTGAATTGTTCCAAAGCTATACCGTCTGCCTCCAACAAAATATCTCCATTCTGAAAACCGGCTTTCAGTGCCGGTTCTGAGTATTCCATACCCAATGTGGCATTCTGCAAAGGAAGATAAGAATTACCCCAAATACCCAATATTGCAGCATATAAAGCCAAAGCCAGAACAAAATTGAACAAAACTCCCCCCACCATAACCAAGAGCCTTTGACCTGCCTTGCGGGTGCGGAATTCCCAGGCTTGAGGCTCCACGGAAAGATCCTTGAGACTTTTGGTCTCGTCCACCATGCCGGCAATGGAACAATAACCTCCCAAAGGCAACCAACCCAGACCCCACATAGTGGTTTCGGGATAATCTTTCCAATGTTCGGGAGGATTTTTGGACAGAAAGTTGAACTCATATTTACCCTTGATTTTTTTGAAACGCAGCAGCGAAAAACCGGGATGAAAAAATAAGTAGAAACGCTCCACGCGTATTTTGTAGAGTTTGGCAAACAAAAAATGGCCAAATTCGTGAATGACAATTAATATAGAGAGACTGACTATGAGTTGAAGCAATCTGATCAAAAAAGTATCCATAATTTTTGTATAATATAAAATGGTTAGGACAATTTGTCCAAATAAGCTTGTGCTATCCGGCGGGCTTGTTGATCGCTGCAGGTATAAGCTTCGTAATCGGGACGTTTTATAAATTCTGCTTTATCCATAGTATATTCAAGCAAATCAGACATTTGCAAAAAGGCTATGCGATCGTGCAGAAAAGCCTCTACAGCAACTTCGTTGGCGGCATTGAGAATGCAGGGCATATTGCCTCCCTCATCCATAGCCGTGAAGGCCAAGGCTAAATTTCTAAATTTTTTCAAATCGGGTTTTTCAAATTCCAGGCTAGCTATCTGAGTTATGTCCAGTCGGGGATAATGAGTCTCCAGACGCCGGGGATAAGTCAAAGCGTACAAGATGGGAAGCTTCATATCGGGCAAGCCCAGCTGAGCTTTGATTGAGCCGTCCCTGAATTGCACCATGGAGTGCACTATAGACTGAGGATGCACTACCACTTCTATTTGTTCAGGACGCAGCCCAAACAGCCACTTGGCCTCTATCACCTCAAAACCTTTATTCATCATGCTGGCTGAATCGATGGTGATTTTGGCCCCCATAGCCCAATTGGGGTGTTTCAGGGCTTGCTCTCTGCCTACAGTCCTGAGTTCTTCCAGGCTAAACTTTCTAAAAGGACCTCCCGAAGCAGTCAATATGATTTTTTCCAGAGGATTGGCGTATTCCAGACATTGAAAAATGGCCGAATGTTCCGAGTCGACAGGCAAAATAGCCACCTGATGCTTATGAGCCAGTTCGTTGATGATTTCACCGGCTACCACCATAGTCTCCTTGTTGGCCAGTGCAATGCTTTTACCGGCTTTGATGGCCCTGAGTGTAGGCCTCAGGCCTGAATAACCTACCATAGCTGTCAAAACTATGTCGATAGGTCCCGACTCGCACACTTGCTCAATGGCGTCAGCGCCGGCGTAGATTTTTATGGGCAGGTCTTTGAGGGCTTCACGCAGGCGTGGCAGATAATCTGTATTGGCAATAACAACAATTTCAGGCTGATACTTTTTAGCTTGCTTTATCAGGAGCTCAACCTGGTTGTTGGCTGTCAGAGCATAGACCTGAAATTCTTCAGGATGCTCAGATATTACTTCCAGAGCCTGTGTACCTATTGACCCGGTAGACCCAAGTATAGCTATTTGTTTTATGTGTTCAGTATTGCCGGAATTCATCAGAAAACGATATAATCTTCGGGGTTGAGGGGAAGGCCTTTGTACCACAATTCAAAATGCAAGAGGGGAATTTCGGATTTAAGGGCAGACTTCCCTACAAAAGCCAGGGCCTCACCGGCCTTGACCTGGTCTCCGGCTTTTTTGAGCAATTCAGACATTTGTCTGTATACCGATACAAAATCGTTGTTGTGCTGTATATGGACAACATAATTATAATCAGACGTATAAGCCGCAAAGATTACAGTACCGTCCAATACCGACAACACACTTTGCTGAGACAGGGTCTGAATATCTATGCCAAATCTTTTTTCGTTGCGATTAAAATGGGAAACGACGGTTCCCTTGACAGGATTGTAGAACAATAAGCCGTCTGTGGGTATCTTTTGATTAAAAGCACTTAAGTTGTATCTTTCGCTCTCTTCGTATTGCTGACGAAAATCCAATTCGGCCGGACTGGCCTCCATCAGAGTGATTTGTTGACTGGCAAGTGTATCGAGATTTATTACGCTGTCCAGGGGTTGTTCTCCCGCCATTATAATCTGAATAACAGACATATAAGCCTCGTGTTTACTTAACTCATTAGACAAAGAATCGAGGCGAAAAGCATCGCTGACCATTTGTTGTTTGAGTTTAGGATCGAGATAACCGGGTAAATACACTTTGAGCGGTGTATAAAAAAGCAAGACGAACAAAAGGGCAGCTATCACCAGAATTGTTCCGAGAGAAATCAAAATACCATCCATCCGCGAAACACGTGAGGAGAACAGTGTGTCCAGAGTGTTTTCGTTCAGCACGATAAAACGGAACTTCTGCCTCAGGCGATTCTGATAGTCTTTGAATTTTCCCATAATTTGGATAACAGACTTGCAAAGGTAATACTTAGAGCCGATAATTCAAGGCCTCTGTTTCTAAAAAATAAGAACCCTGCCGGTTTCGGGTTCAAATCCGAATAAATCATTTTTGAAAATATGCTGTAAGCTTTGTTGAGCAATCAGCTCCGAAGGAGTTCCTGCTTCTATGCCCCCGGCTTGAGGTTTCATCAACCAAATCCGGTCAGACAAATGCAGGGCAAGTTCCAATTCGTGGGTACTCAGCAAAACAGTTTTGCCGGTATCGCGTGCAAGATCTTTCAACAGAACCATCAGTTCTACTTTGTTGCTAAGATCCAGATGCGCCGTAGGTTCATCCAGAAAAATGAGCGGAGTATCCTGGGCCAAGGCTTTGGCCACCATAGCTCTTTGTCGCTCTCCGTCGGATAGCTCTGTCAAAGGCCTCTGAGCCAGATCACTCAGGTGTACCCGTTCCAGGGCTTTATCTACCATCCTATGATCCTCTCTGTTGAGCCGGCCAAAACGCCCGGTATGCGGATAACGTCCCATGCTTACGAGTTGATTCACTGTACAATATCCTATTTGTACCGGCTCGGTGAGCACCAGGGCAAACAGAGCAGCCTTTTCCTGCATACTGAGCTTTCCCAGTTCTTTGTCGCCCACCAGAACAGATCCCTTCAGGGGAGCCTGCAAGCCACTCAGGGTACGGAGCAAGGTTGATTTACCGCAACCATTGGGCCCAATAAGGGCAAGCATTTCTGCCTCGGCCAGTTCAAGATTCAAGTCTTTTTGTACGACTATTGGCTTTGCTTTGTGCAGGTAACCTATGCTCAGGGTTGTTGAGTGAATCATCATTATTGCTCAATATCGCTAAGGCCTTCGGGGAGTTTCATAAATAAAATTCTGCGCTCAATGTCCTTAGTGTGTATAAAATCTTCGGTGGCAGGAATCAACAATTCATTATTCGGTGTTTTAAGCCGGAAGAGCACATTTTGAGTACTGCTATCAACAGCATCAATAAGACCCAGGCTTTGGCCGTTCCGAACATCACGAATTTCAAATCCCAGGTAAAAATCCCAGCTATCCTCCGAAATTTCCGGAGCAAATCCATCAGCGTAGTCCCTGGGGTAAAAAACCTGCCTGTCTGCCAAAAAACGAGCCTCTGATTCGTTATCGATGTTTTCAAGCTTGACCAGAGCAGAATTTTCGGAACGAAAACGGTAAGACTCCACAAAAAAAGGTACCAGAATCCCATCAATTTCCAACAGCCAAAAGGGAGCCTGGGTACGATCAAACACCTCATCGGTAAATATAAAAACCAGTTCTCCCCCCAAACCGTGAGGTTTGGCGAAACGACCAATGCCGAATACCTCTGACGACTTAATCATTTACATGCGTTTAATGCTTGCACCCAAGGCGTTCAGGCGCTCGTCAATACGTTCGTAACCCCGGTCTATTTGCTCAATATTGAAAATGCGGCTCTCTCCCTGTGCCGACATGGCAGCAATAAGCAAGGCAATACCGGCCCGTATATCGGGCGAAGTCATGCATGCACCCCGGAGCACCTGTTGTCGTCCCAGGCCTATTACGGTGGCCCTGTGAGGATCACAGAGAATAATCTGAGCTCCCATATCGATGAGTTTATCTACAAAAAACAGGCGGCTTTCGAACATTTTTTGGTGAATCAGCACACTGCCTTTGGCCTGAACAGCTACCACCAATAATACACTTAGCAAGTCGGGGGTCAAACCTGGCCAGGGTGCATCGGCAATCGTCATAATAGAACCGTCAATAAAAGTCTCGATGGTATAACTTTCCTGAGCAGGAATATAAATATCGTCGCCTCTGCGTTCCAGTTGAATGCCCAGACGACGAAAACTGTCGGGAATCAAACCCAATTCATCGTAAGCCACATCCTTAATGGTCAGTTCAGAAGCGGTCATGGCGGCCATTCCTATAAAACTGCCCACTTCTATCATATCGGGCAAGACAGTCATGGAACAAGCACCCAGGCTGTCCACTCCTTCTATACTTAACAAATTGGAGCCTACACCCGTTATTCTGGCTCCCATAGCGTTAAGCATACGGCATAGCTGTTGGATGTAAGGTTCGCAGGCGGCATTGTAAATAGTCGTTTTCCCCCTGGCCAACACAGCCGCCATCAGAATATTGGCCGTACCGGTCACAGAGGCTTCGTCCAAAAGCATATAACAACCTTCCAGTTTATCTGCTTCAACGGTATATAAAGAGCGGGAGGCATCGTATTCAAAGCGCGCTCCCAGTTTCTCTATACCCAAAAAGTGAGTATCCAGCCTGCGTCTGCCAATTTTGTCACCTCCGGGTTTAGCAATTATGGCTTTCCCAAAACGGGCCACCAGGGGGCCAACCATCATTATCGAACCTCTCAGGGCTGCACTTTTCTCAAAGAAATACTCAGTTTCGAGCTTGTCCAGATCGATATCGTCTGCCTGAAAACTCCAGCTGCCATTGCCCAAAGACTTGGTTTTTACGCCCAGACCGGCGAGTAATTCTATCAGGTTGTTGATATCCAGAATATCAGGAACATTGTGGAGTACAATTTTTTCCGGACTGAGCAAACAGGCACAAAGCAATTGCAGAGCCTCGTTTTTTGCTCCCTGGGCTCGTATGGTTCCCTGTAGCTTGTGTCCTCCTTCTATCTGAAACGATGCCATGATATTTTATATTTATTCCTGCCGCTACTTACGGCGTTGTCCTGAATTGTTGCTTTTTTGTTTCTTTACGTAAGTAACTTCACGGGGCTCCACCAGATGCAGGTCTTCTTCTTTGATGTCTATTTTTCCCTCAGACATCAGCCTTAAATCATCAAAAATCTTTTTATCCTCGACCGATTCCCTGTTCATGGTCAAAAAGCTTTTTTTCATGTGATTGGCCAGGAGCTGTATAAGTCGATCTTTGTCCGGGCCGTCCTCCATCTCCAGCACTTTATCAATCAACTCTTCGGTGGTATGCCCATAATGCCTGACCTTGATAGTTTTAGATCCATAAGGGACTTTTTCGGGCCTGGAACGAAGATTTTCTTTTTTGATGATTTCGCAGGGATATTCAATATCTAGTTTAAAATCGGACATGATGGCCAGATGATCCCAGAGTTTATGCTTAAAATCATTCACATCACGTAAATGTGGAAAAAGATTCCCCATAATGCGGACTATGGTCAGTGCACAACGCCTGCGCTCCCCGGGATCTTCGATTTGCACTGCATAATCAACCATACGCTGAATATGGCGTCCGTATTCGGGCAATTCCAATTTCTTCATTTGGCTGTTGTAGTCTAATTCATTTACATTCATAATTATAGTTTTTTTTTAATTGCTACTGCCTGAATCAGGCCTTTGAATCAATTTTACCAATCAACCTGTCCAGTTTTCTTGGAACGGTGGCCTGAAATTCTTTTAAATAATTTGGTTCAAAATAGGCTGTTTTTTCAAAGCGCCCGGAGCGGAAGGCTTCCAAAGCCGGTAATACCATTTCCCTTGCCCGGGGTACTAAAGCTCCACGGGAACAAACACTTGCCCGGCGCAGCTTTTCCGTACATTTCTTTGCGCCGTCTCCAAAAAAACAGAGTGTTTTTTCGGGAAAAAGTTCTTCAAAACTATTTTCTTCCAAAACCACTGCTCCGGCTGGAAGCAATTCTTTTCCCAGATGGTCATATACGGCAGTATAAATTTCCATGCGTCTTGCGTCCAAAGCCGGACAAAGCAGTGTATTCTCATCCGCTTCCCCTACGACCTGACCGGCCAGAATCCTCAAAGTAGATATGGCAATAAGAGGGATGCCGTAACCGTAACAGATTCCTTTGGCCATGGAAACACCAATTCTTAAACCGGTATAAGAACCTGGCCCCCCACTCACTGACACAGCATCAAGAGGCAGCCCCTGCTGCCCTGCAAAACTTAGTGCTTCGTCCACAAACAAGCCCAACTGCACAGAATGAGAATAAGCCTGATCATTCATTCTAAAAAACAGGAGTTCTTCTCCTTTGCTCAGTGCAACCGAACAAGGTTTGGTAGCGCTTTCTATATGCAGTATAACAGTCATTCAGTATGGAAACGGCCTTAAGGATAAATTATAAGTTTTCAAATATTCCTTCCATCAGTTCATTTTCTTCAGCCGGGTCGATGGACTGTTCGCAAGGTTGCAGGTATGGCTCCGGAATAGAAAAAGAATCGCAGGGACAATAACCCAGAGTAGTATCGGCATAAACTTTATTCATATACAAGGCCCAAACAGGTAAAGCCACATTGGCTCCCTGTCCGTCAGTCAAATAATCAAAATGAATATCACGTTCTTCTCCTCCACCCCAGGCTCCGCTGACAAGCTTGGGCGTTATGCCCATAAACCAGCCATCTGAATTGTTCTGGGTCGTTCCGGTTTTACCCCCCATATCGGCTTTGATTCCATACCTGGCACGAACCCGGATTCCGGTACCTTCGTTTACGACGGCTCTTAGCATAACCTGCATTTGATAAGCAGTATTTTCACTGAAAACTTCTGACATTTGAGGTGTAAAATAACTGATGACATTTCCGTCGTTATCTTCAATTCGGGTTACAAACAAGGGCATCACCTTGATGCCTCCGTTTACAAAGGCAGTATAAGCACTGACCATTTCGGAAAGTGAAACTTCGCAGGAACCTAAAGCCAAAGAAACCACCGGATCCAAATGGCCTTTAATGCCGAAAGAACGCAACAAACGCACAAAATTGTAGGGAGACAACTTGCTCATAAGATAAGCCGATATCCAGTTGTTTGAATTGGCCAGCCCCCAGCGCAAGTTGACCATTTCACCCACCCTATGTGAAGATGAATTCCTGGGAGTCCATGGTTCACCGGTTTCGGTCATCAGGGTAATGGGTTCATTACGTACCGGATCGCAAGGCGAAAAACCCTCTTCCATGGCCATAGTATAAAGGAAGGGCTTAATGGTTGAACCCACCTGCCGACGACCAAGCATAACCATGTCGTATTCAAAAGGTTTGAAACTGACACCCCCCACATAAGCCTTAACATGACCATTGTAAGGATCCATCGACATAAAGCCGGCTCGCAGAAAATGTTTGTGATAACGTATGGAGTCCATAGGAGACAAAATGGTATCAACCATTCCCTGATACGAAAAGACCTGCATTTCTACCGGCGTGGCAAAGGATTTACGGATTTCCTGTTCTGACAATCCTGCTTTTCGTAACACCCTGTAACGTTCAGTCTGCCTTGCACTGACCCATAAAATAGTATCCACCTGACCGATTCTGAGGTTATTGGTATAAGGAGCGTAACCACGTCCGGCTTTTTCCTGGAAAAATTTTGGCTGTAAATTTTCAGCTATATGTTCGTATACAGCCTCTTCGGCATATTGCTGCATTCTGGAGTCGATGGTAGTGTAAATCTTAAGACCATCGGTGTATAAATTGTAATTTGTACCGTCCGCTTTTTTGTTTTTGTGACACCAGCCAAATAAGGGATTGGTCTCCCAGGCGATGGAATCATCCATGAACATTTGATCCTGCCAGGAAGCGTAATTTTTTCGTTTGGGCTGGGAATGCGTTAATATCAGTCTGAGATACTGACGAAAATAGGGAGCCAGGCCCAGACTGTGATCTACTTTACGATAATCCGTAATCAACTCCAGTTCTTTGACTGAATCACACACCTGCCTGTCAATATAACCAGCCCTGTGCATTTGTTCCAGCACCAGGTTGCGTCTTTCTTTGGTACGCTGGTTGTAGCGCAAAGGATCGTAAAGAACAGGATTCTTGAACATACCAACCAAAGTGGCCGACTGTTCCATATTCAATTTATCGGGAGTAGTAGCAAAATAAACCCAGGAGGCCGTTTTGATTCCCACCGCATTGTAGCGGAAATCAAACTTATTCAGGTACATGGCCAGAATTTCTTCCTTGGTATAAAAACGCTCCAGCTGAACAGCTATCACCCACTCTATGGGTTTTTGCATGGCACGTTCCAAACGGCTCTGAGCCGGCGGAGTATACAATTGCTTAGCCAGCTGTTGGGTAATGGTACTGCCTCCGCCGGCAGTTTGCTGCTGCAAAATAACTCGTTTAAAAAACACCCTGAATAAAGCCTTTACATCAATACCTGAATGTCTGGTGTAGCGCAGATCTTCGGTAGCAATAAGGGCTCTGACCAAATGAGGGGAAAGGTCTTTATATTCTACCTGCACGCGGTTGCCTTCGTCCACATAATAGGTCGATAACAGTACTCCGTCCGAAGAATAGATTTCGGTGGCGTATTTATTTTTGGGATTCTCCAATTCCTCAATGGGAGGCATGTAGCCAAGTTTGCCCTGAGCTATTCTGGTAAAAAGCAAAGTCAGCAAAAGTACTACTGTTATAAAAGCAATCCAAACCGCCCATAGAATCCTGGAAAGAACTGAGCTTTTTGAGACTTCTTTTTTCGTTTTTGAAGAAGAGGATTTAGCCATTTGTATAGAGATTTGTTCAAGGAACAAAAGAACGTGCAAAAGTAAAAAAAATTTTCGCAGTTTAAAAAGCTTTGTCTACCTTTGTCATGCTTAATACATGATTTTATGTCTTATTCAAGTCTGGTTTCCATTACGGATTATTCCAAGGAACAAATGCTGCACATTCTCAAACTGGCAGCCGGCTTTGAAGCAAATCCCAATCAGGACATTTTGCAGGGCAAAGTAGTCGCAACCTTGTTTTTTGAACCCTCCACCCGCACAAGGCTCAGTTTTGAAACAGCCATCAACCGGCTTGGAGGACGGGTAATTGGTTTTTCGGATGCATCCACCTCCAGTTCCACCAAAGGAGAAACCCTCAAAGATACCATTAAAATGGTTTCCAACTATGCCGACATTATTATTATGCGGCATTTTTTGGAAGGAGCTGCCCGTTACGCTACCGAAGTGACCGACATTCCCATCATCAATGCCGGTGACGGAGCCAATCAACACCCTACCCAGACTATGCTGGATTTGTATTCAATTCAAAAAACCCAGGGACGGCTTGATAAGCTCAACATTGTTATGGTAGGCGATCTTAAATACGGAAGGACAGTACATTCCCTGCTAATGGCTCTGATGCATTTCTCACCCACTTTCTATTTTATCGCTCCCGAAGAATTACTTATGCCCAATGAGTATAAACTGATTTGTCAGAAAAATAACATCCCCTATTACGAGGACTCAAATTTTGGGCCTGAAATTATTGAACAGGCAGATATATTATACATGACACGAATTCAGAAGGAACGTTTCACCGACCTGGTAGAATACGAAAAAGTCAAGAACCTGTATATACTGCATAATTATATGCTGGAAAAATCCAGAGACAACCTCCGGATTTTGCATCCCCTGCCCCGGGTGAATGAAATTTCCCAGGACGTGGACGAAAATCCCAAGGCCTATTATTTTGAACAGGCCCGCAACGGCTTGTATGTAAGGCAAGCCATTATCAGTCACGCTTTAGGTTTAGTGTAAATCCTACAACGATGAATACAAAATACATCAAAGGAGAACTGCAGGTTAAAGCTCTTGAAAACGGCACGGTTATAGACCATATCCCTGCCAACAAGCTATTCAAGGTGGTAGAAATTCTGCAACTCGAGCAGATTCCCAACGAAGTAACCATAGGCAACAACCTGGCCAGCAAGCGCATGGGGGTGAAAGGCATCATTAAGATTGCCGATCGCTTTTTTGAAGAAAAAGAAATCAACCGCATTGCCCTGCTTGCCCCCAATGCCAAAATAAACATAATCCGTGATTACGAAGTTACAGAAAAGAAAATCATAGAACTTCCGGATCATTTCAAAGGCATTGTCAAATGTGTCAATCCCAAATGTATCACCAATAATGAAGCAATGGAGAGCCGATACACAGTACTCAGTAAAACTCCCCTGGTACTGAAATGCCCCTATTGCGAACGGGAAATCCGCGAAGAAGAGTTACAGTTGTTGTAATAACGACATTAACCGGACTTACCTACTTCCCGAATTAAAAAAACGAAGGTATGAAACAACATTGGAAACCCGGAACGATGATCTATCCGCTCCCGGCCCTTTTAGTCAGCTGCGGCTCCGGCCAGGATGAATACAACCTTATTACGGTAAGCTGGACCGGCACTGTTTGCAGCGATCCCCCCATGTGTTATATTTCTGTACGGAAAAACAGACATTCCTACGAAATCCTCAAAAAGAATATGGAGTTTGTTTTAAACCTCACCACCAAAGAACTAGCCTATGCTACCGATTGGTGCGGTGTACGTTCGGGAGAAAAATTCAATAAATTCGAAGAAATGCACCTGACCCCGGGCAAAGCCCGACTGGTAAAGGCTCCGCTGGTCGAAGAATCCCCCGTCAATATCGAATGCAGAGTAAAAGAAATCCTCTCCCTGGGCAGCCACGACATGTTTCTGGCCGAAGTGGTCAATGTACAGGCAGACGAAAAATACATCGATCAATCCACAGGAAAGCTTGATCTTGAAAAGGCCGGTTTACTGGTTTACGCTCACGGCAGCTATTATGAAACCGGCGCAAAAATAGGCAAGTTTGGCTGGTCGGTCGAAAAGAAAAAATAATTCTATAATTCCTATACTGTATTTTATGAAAAAAGATCAAGTCATTTTTGATATCATCGAAAGAGAACATAAACGCCAACTCAAAGGCATAGAACTGATTGCTTCGGAGAATTTTGTCAGCGAGCAAGTTATGCAGGCCATGGGCAGCTGCCTTACCAACAAATACGCCGAAGGCTATCCCGGTCATCGCTATTACGGGGGATGCGAAGTGGTAGACGAAAGCGAAAGCATCGCCATTGAGCGACTCAAACAACTTTTTAATGCAGAATACGCCAACGTGCAACCTCACTCCGGTGCCCAGGCCAATGCTGCAGTCTTTATGGCTGTAATGAATCCGGGCGATAAATTTCTCGGCCTGAATCTTTCGCACGGAGGCCATCTTTCGCACGGATCGCCTGTGAACAGCTCAGGCATCCTTTACAAAGCGCTGGAATATAATGTAAAAGAAGATACAGGACGTGTGGATTACGATCAGATGGAAGAAGTCGCTCTGCGTGAGCGCCCCGTGCTTATCGTGGGTGGAGCTTCGGCCTATTCCCGTGACTGGGATTATGCCCGTATGCGTTCTATAGCTGATAAGATAGGTGCTTTGCTTATGATCGACATGGCACATCCTGCCGGGCTGATTGCAGCCGGACTGCTTAACAATCCTCTCAAATACGCCCATATCGTCACTTCGACTACTCATAAGACTTTGCGCGGCCCCCGGGGTGGTATTATTCTTTTGGGGAAAGACTTCGACAATCCCTGGGGAAAGAAAACACCCAAAGGAGAAATCCGCAAAATGTCCGCTTTGCTCGATTCAGCTGTTTTCCCCGGCACTCAGGGAGGTCCGCTGGAACACATCATTGCCTCCAAAGCCGTGGCTTTTGGCGAAGCCCTGGAACCGGAATACAAAGTATATCAGGCACAGGTTCAGAAAAATGCAGCCGCCATGGCCAAAGCCTTTATGGATAAATCCTACAAAGTAATTTCCGACGGTACCGACAACCACTCCATGTTGATCGACCTGAGGTCAAAATTCCCCGATCTGACAGGAAAAGTAGCCGAAAATACCCTGGTCAAAGCCGATATTACCATCAACAAAAACATGGTGCCTTTCGACAGCCGCTCTCCTTTCCAGACCTCCGGCATCAGACTGGGTACTCCGGCCATGACCACCCGCGGAGCCAAAGAAGAGCTGATGTTGCAGATAGTGGAATGGATAGACTCCGTATTGTCGCAACCCGACAACCAAAAGAACATCGAAACAGTTCGCCAAAAAGTCAATCAGACCATGGCAAACTATCCTCTGTTTGCTTATTAATTTACTCACTCTTCCCCGGAGAACACAAGGGGAAACAGTGTAGAGAAACTCTCTTGAGTTTTCAAAGAATAAGAGGTCCTTTCGGATCTCTTATTCTTTGAAAACAAGCTAAAACATCAGATTAAAACCGGTTTGAAGGTTGAAGTGTGAATTGTTCAGCGGAATCATCTGTGGATTGTAGAACAAAGGTATATAATCAGCTGCCAGAAAAAAGTTGACTAACAACAACTTCAGGTTTATTGCTGCGCCAAAAGAGCTCATTTTGCCATGCAAAAGAGAGTAAGTCAATGCTGCCTGAAGCAGGCTGCCGGGCTTGAAGTTCGCTGATAACATAAAATCCTGGTAAAGAAGTGCATTATCGGCAAAGGCTGTTTGCGACAAGAGTCCGAAAGAAATCCGATTGTTGAGTACCCCTGCCTCGGCTCCAATATTCAGCTTGCTGGTCAGCTTGCTGACAAAGGCTTCCGAAGATACATCTTTGCTTAAACGCATAAGTTCCTGCAGTTGATCTCCTATGGCATTGCCCTCCTCTTCGTCCTCTGAGGATTCACCAAAAGCCAGATCCATTCCATCGAAACGATAAGTTTCGTTCGAAACAGCCTGCTGGACATAATCATTATTCCAGTTAATAAAACCCAGGTCCGTAACCGAAGCCGACAGGCTTAAAAAAGGTAAAGGCCTGGCGGTGAATCCCAGGTCAACAGAAAATCCTTTACCGGTAGACAAAAGCTCTCCATAGCTGGCTTCAGGGCCAGTCAGTGAAGAAAAGTCGGTAGTGATGCCGTTCAGGTAATTTTCGTCGGAATAAGTCAACATCAACTGTTTGGGGCCGGCATAACGAATATAGCCTTTAGATACCACCTCCCAACTTTGATCGGAAGCATTGATGCTCAATTCGTCGAATCCCAGTTTCATATGACCCAGTCCGATCAGGTAATCCACATTGACACCAAGGCTAAAAATCTCACCTAAACCCAGAGACAAACCAACACCTGTTTTATTATACAAATTGGTTTCAAAATTCAAGACCGACAGGTCAAACTGCGTGGAAGGCTGAGTAGCGTCCATACCAAGCATAAACAAACTGAA
>LSQX01370282.1_pt1 | contig 15214 bp, 14 predicted proteins | sample 654561 | NCBI WGS metagenome assembly LSQX01 (sample SAMN04489861, study PRJNA283612) | anaerobic digester metagenome | isolation source: 4 biogas reactors fed with cattle manure at either 37C or 55C with and... | place: Denmark: Kongens Lyngby | collected 2014 | reverse complement strand
ATAGGATCTAAATCGAGGATAAGTTGCTCTATCTTGGTCGGTGATGAGCGTGGTTTTGTCTTCTAAAACTCCCAGAAGTGGTTTAGAAAAATAGTTAGGATTGTGATACTGGACAGAGTCTGCCGTAATATTATTTTTTCGGGTATCAAGTGTAGCATACTTCAACTTAGCATAAACTTTTTCTGGCTCAAATCCGGCTCTTTCCCAGGTAATTTTTCCACCATTCAAATACAATTCTCTTGAAATGGGGAAATAGGTTGCCTTGGTGTCGTGGATAACAATGCTATCTTTTTGACTTCTGCCCACAATGCTTGTATGACCCAAATCTATCCATGGATCTTTGCCTTTGGAGAATTTATAAGTAAAAGCTGGATCGATGGAGTACCACTCAATTTGATTGTTTTTTGAGAGGTATCCGTTTAGCATTATTTCTGCCGAATTATTCATATAATCGACAAATCTTGTTGATTTATTATTAATAATGTAGTGAACCCCTTCGAGCCATGCGTCGTAACTTTCGTCTTCTTGTTTGCATTTTGTTGCTGCCATAAAACCTTTGGTGTAGGCTTCGAAATTTTGGAAGGAACGCAATTTTCTGCCAATCATCATATTTATGGTTTCAACAAAATCTTCCTTTTGGTCTTCGTATATATCTTCAGAATCCCAATACAGCTCAAACTCTTTGACTAAGGGATTGGCTTTTTGTTGCAGGTCTTTTGTCAGAGTGGAGACATATTTTTTCATCTCTACAACAGTTTGTGTATAATCTTCGTCAAAAGGTTTTAATGTTTGAGCATTGAGAATATTTGCAAAAACCAAAAAACAGAAAATAAAAGCTAAAATATTACGCATAGTTTTATCTTTTTAATATGTAAATGTGGCGGCTACCCACTGATTATTAACTCTATATTGGGCAAGTTTTAAATTAAATTTTGCTGCATGTGCTTTAATTATTTCAAAATCTTCGCCATCATAAAATCCACTAAAAATAATTCTTCCATTATCCTTTAAATATTCCATATAATATTCCATATCTCTAACGAGAATATTGCGGTTTATATTTGCAATAAAGGTATCGAATTTCAAGTTGGGAATAGATTTAGCATCGCCATGTATCACCTCAAAGTTTTCGATTTTATTTCTCTCAAAATTTTCCAAACTATTTAGGTAAGCCCATTCATCGTTGTCGATGGCTACGCAATATTTTGCTCCTTTCAGCATTGCTAGAATGCCCAAAACCCCAGTTCCACAGCCCATATCCATAACTACTTCATCTTTAATATCCATCTCCAACATTAGCTGAATTATTCCGAAAGTGGTTTCGTGATGAGCTGTACCGAAGGACATTTTTGGTTCTACAATAATATCAAACTCTACTCCTTGAATGGGTTCATGAAAAGGAGCTCTAACTAAACATTTGTCATCAACTAAAACATAAGGATATGATGACTCCCATGTTTCGTTCCAGTTTTGCGTTGGGACCTCAATCACTTCAAATTCAAATTTATAATTTTGGAAGGGGTGATTTTTCACCTCCAACTCAGTGCTATCATTGTGCAAATCAGACAGAATAAAAGCACTAAAGCCCTCTTCATTTTCAGAAAAGCTATCGAAACCAAACTGTGCCAACCAAGCTATAAAAATCTCATTGGCTTCGTTTGGTTCCGACACTTTACATCTGTATTCAATATAATCCATAATTTAGGATTTTGCGGTAACAGCTTCGGCAGCATCTATTATTTTCAGAAACTCATCAGCTTTGAGCGATGCTCCGCCAATAAGCCCACCATCAACATCGGGTTGAGAAAATAGCTCATAGGCATTGGACGCATTGCAGCTTCCGCCATAGAGAATAAAACATTCGTCTGCTATTACTTCGCCAAATTTCTCGGAAATTAAATTACGAATAAAAGCGTGCATCTCTTGTGCTTGCTCTTTGCTTGCCGTTACGCCAGTACCTATCGCCCACACAGGCTCATAAGCAAGTGTTACGTGCTCAAAATCTTCCTTTGAAAGTTTGAAAACAGTATTTTCCAATTGCTGTTTAATAACTTCAAAATGTTTGTCAGCTTGACGCTCTTCCAGCAGCTCGCCTATGCAGAAAATTGGATTTATATGGTTTTTGAGAGCCATATTCAATTTGTCTAAAAGGATATCATCGGTTTCGTTGAAATATTTTCTTCTTTCGGAGTGTCCAATTATGGCAAAATTCACGTCCATAGATTTCAGCATTTCGCCAGATATCTCACCTGTATATGCGCCATTTTCGTGAGAACTAATATTTTGTGCTCCAATAAATAAATTTGATTCTTGTTGGATATCAGTTGCCATTTCCAAATATACAAAAGGTGGACAAATAATCACTTCAACTTTGTTAGATCTGTCTTCACTGTTTTCTGCAATTTCCACAATTAAATCTTCGGCATCGGAAAAATTCACATTCGACTTCCAATTACCTGCAACGATGATGTTTTTCATAATATTATTTTTTAACTAGTTTATTATTTCACAAAGATAGGTTACAAATTTAAGATAGACGGATTTTGGGGTCTAAAAGTCCATAAATAATATCAACAATGATATTGATTAAGACCAAAATAATGGAAACAAACAACAAAGCTCCCATTAAAACCGGGAAATCATATTTATCGAGGGCATCAACAATTACTATTCCGATTCCTTTCCAGTCGAAAATATATTCTACAAAAACGGCTCCTGCAAGCATAGAAGCCAACCAGCCCGAAATGGCTGTTACGACAGGGTTCATGGAGTTTTTTACCACGTGCGACCAAACCACTTTTGGAGTTTTTAGACCTTTGGCATAGGCTGTTCTAACATAATCTTGCGACAAAACTTCAAGAACAGAACTTCGGGTTAACTCTATGATAACCGCCAAAGGTCGAATCCCAAGTGTGATTGCCGGGAGGATTAAGTTTTTCAAATCTAAATATTCGCCATCACCAAAATTATCCACCGAGTACATGCTACCAATCATATTTAAACCAGTGATGTCATGAAGCAGATATGCAAAAATCCAAGCAATTAATATAGCGGCAAAAAACGAGGGCAAGGACATGCCAACAACCGACACCATCAGCGAAATCTTATCAAACCATGAGTCGCGAAAAAGGGCACAGAAAACACCTATTGTTACCCCAACAACAATGGCAAAGGCTATGGCTACTAAAGCCAAAAGTGCAGTTTGCGGAAACGATTCTGAAATTATATCTGTAACAGGTTTTTTACTTTGATATGATCTTCGTAAATATGGTTTTTTTATTACAATTTTCGACTTGCCTAAAGACAGAAGTGCTTTTGAGCTTTGATATTTTTCTTGGTCATAGAACCAAAAACTCTCGGCTTCTGCTGAATGAAAAGAGATGGGCGATAAATCGTTCAGGTATGAAAAGTATTGAATATATATTGGTTTATCAAGTCCTAAATCTTTTCTAATTGCCTCTATTGAAGCTTCGTCGCTGCGTTGCCCTAGCAACATTTTACTGGGGTCGCCGGGTAAAATATTGAAAAGAAAAAAGACCAGAGTTACAACTCCAAAAACCACTAAAACTCCATAAAGCGAACGCTTTATAATATATTTCACCACAATCTATTTTTATTACTCAGGCACTTATCTATTTTCCTTAAAACCTTCCAAATTTGATTTATATTTTTCCACATTGGACTTGAACACTTCATATGTAGGAATTCTTCTATGTGCCCACTTATCAATCACATAACCCTCTTTTAACAGCACCAATCCCGGGTTTGTTCTAATTATGGTTTTCAGAGCAGTTGGGTCGGCAATAGCATATTCAAGGTCGAAATCATTTTCTTGTTTAAACTTTTCAATTTCATCAAAAGTAGAACCTGTTATGCAGGTGAAAAGAATGTTGTCGCTAAAGGCTTCAACGGCTATATTATTAGCCCTTTCGAATCCTTTTTTATTTGTCTTAGTGAGGTCGTGCGACACTAAAATAAAATGATAATTGGGGTCGTTCATAATAAATGAAGTTATTTCTGTACCATCATCACCCACAACCATAAAATCATGAATTGGAGCATCAATAAAGGGCTCTATGACCACTTTTTTCTGTTCTACGAACTCCAACGCAGACATTTTTTCTTCATCTTGCCATGGAAGAGTTTCGGAGGTATATTCTTCAGTTTGACCTGTTTCTGTATTTTTATAAATTAGGTATATTTCTGACTTTTCGGGTGTTGGCACCACCAACGATGAGATATGGTTTCCTATTTTCCACGGTCTAAAGTCCATAATTGCGTCATAACGCAAAGCATAAACTTGCACCCCTATACCAACAATCAAACCAACAGCAATTACACTATTTTTAAACCAATTTGGGATCATTTTTTCCCAATATTTTTTTCTATATAAGAAAACTATAATTGCCATTATTATAAAGACTATGTTTTTGTAGAAAGTCTCCCAATTGGACATAATGAGGGCATCACCAAAGCAACCACAGTCTGAAACTGGATTTTCTATGGCTAAGTAAAGTGTTAGCGGCGTAAAAAACAGCATAAACAAAAACGAGCCCCATGCAAACAACGGCATTCTAACACCAAAAATTAGGACAAAACCAATTAGAAATTCTGCCAAATTAAGCCCTATTGCTGCTATGAGCGAAAGTGGCAACATAAAATCTAAGTCAAAGGCTGTCAAATAGTCTTCAATTTTATAATTTGCCCCAAGGGGGTCAACCATTTTCACGAAACCTGATAAAAGGAAAACTATTCCTATAAAAAACCTCGCTGAATTGGCTGCCAATCTACGATATTTGGGTATAAAGAAATAGGTAAGTGCAATTAAAAAACCTATTGTGCCAAGAACAATTAAAAGAGTAGTATTATTTTCCATTATTTTTAAAATTTATATGTAATCAACTCAAAATCAATTTAATAAGAGCAAAAACACCATAGTTCACCATATCACTATAATTGGCATCTAAGCCTTCGGAAACAAGAGTATTTCCTTCATTATCTTCAATTTGTTTCACCCTTAATATTTTCATTAAAATTATATCTGTAAGCGAACTTACACGCATATTTCGCCATGCTTCGTCATAATCATGGTTTTTGTCATCCATAAGCTTTTTACAGGCTAAAAAATGTTTATCATAAAGTTCCAAAACTTTATCATGATTCATTTCTGCATTTTCAGTGTTTGCAATGCCAATATCTAACTGTATCAGAGCCATAATTGAGTAATTTATTATTCCAATAAATTCAGGAATAACACCTTCATCAACTTTCGAAAAACCTTTTTGCTCGATACTTCTAATTCGCTGAGCTTTGATATATATCTGATCTGTAAGCGATTGAGTTCTTAGAACCCTCCATGCAGTGCCGTAATCTTTCATCTTTTTTTCAAATAAAGATCGGCAATGTTCTATTATTTGATGATATTCTTGAGTAGTTTTAGACATAAATAAAAACTATATTTTGGGATAAAATTACTAAAAAAAATTAACAAACAAAAATATTCTTTTCTATACTACTAAATATAGGAAGTTTTAGCATTTTTGTATCTTTGCAAAAACATTAAAAACGATGAATTATAACTTAAATATTAGGGGAAATTTTATAGACTTGTCAACTCCCAAAGTGATGGGAATAATAAATATTACACCCGACTCTTTTTACAATTATTCATCTTGTAACGACATCGTTGAGATAAACAAAAGAGTTGAAAAAATGATTAGCGAAGGTGCTGATATAATTGACATTGGAGCACTTTCAACTCGACCTGGCTCCGATGAAGTAAGCACTAAAGAAGAGACAAATCGGCTACTACCCGTTCTAAAAGATTTAAGAAGGAATTTCAGCGATGTTATAATATCCATCGATACATATCGTGCAGAAATTGTTGAAATTGTGAGCAACGAAGGAGCCGACATGATTAATGATATTTCTGGTGGTCAATTTGATGGAAATTTATTTGAAGCTGTTGCCAAATCAGATTTACCATATATTCTTATGCACACCCCTGCATACCCCAATGTGATGCAAAAACAGACAAATTATGAAAATATTTTAAGCGATATTGCCATATATTTTAAAGTCAAAATATCCAAACTTCGAGAATTGGGTGTGAAGGATATAATAATAGATCCCGGATTTGGATTTGGAAAAACTCTTGAACAAAATTATCATCTATTGAATAATTTGGATTTTTTCAATTCGTTAAATTGTCCCATTTTGGTTGGAACTTCACGCAAATCGATGATTTACAGAGCATTGAACAGCACAACTGAAGATGCTTTGAACGGAACAAGCATTGTGAACACATTGGCACTTTTGAAAGGGGCTAATATATTGCGTGTTCACGATGTGAAAGAGGCAAAAGAGGCAATAAAGATTGTAGATTTATACAAATCGTGCGAATCAATCTAAAATAAAACATTTTTAATGTTAAATTCTAAAAAAACAAGGAGAATTAGCACAAAAAAATTGCTTTTTATTTACTTTTGCAACAGCAAAAACAAATAGATGAAAAAATTATCAGTAGTTGCTTTTGGTGGCAATGCTCTTTTGCGAGGTGATGAAGAGGGAACTTACGAAGAGCAATTAAAAAACGTTATTGACACTTGCGAAAACATTGTTCATTTAATAAAAGCAGGTAATAACTTGGTTATCGGGCATGGGAATGGACCACAGGTTGGCAATGTTATGCTTCAGCACGAAGCGGGTGCCAAGGTGTTTGGAATAGTGCCACAGCCAATGCATCTTTGTGTTTCGGAAACACAAGGTTCAATTGCATATTTGATAGAACAACAACTAAGGAATGTGCTATTGAAACATGGAATTGAGAGAAATATTATTTCTATAATAACACAAGTTGTTGTTGATAAAAATGACGATGCTTTTAAAAACTTAACAAAGCCTGTGGGACCTTTTTACACAGTGGAAGAGTCAAAAGAATTAGAGATAGATAAAAACTGGGTATTTCAAAAAGACCCTCGCGACAGGGGTTGGCGTAGAGTTGTTGCATCGCCCAAACCCATGGAAATAAACAACTGGCAAATTGTAGAAAAACTTGCCAACGACGGCAATATTGTTATTACAGTTGGCGGAGGCGGAATACCCGTTATACAGAATGCCGATGGCAGTTTTGAGGGCGTGGATGCCGTTATAGACAAAGATTTGGCATCTGCCACACTGGCAAAACTCATTAAAGCCGACGAGTTTTTTATTTTAACAGATGTTCCAAAAGTTTATATCAACTACCATAAAGCCAACCAAAAAGCATTGAGCCGTATAAGCATATCGGAGGCTCAAAAATATATGGATGAAGGTCATTTCGCCGCTGGAAGCATGGCACCTAAAGTTAAAGCATGTATGATGTTTGTTGAAAATGGAGGAATTGAGGCCGTTATAACCGAAGCATCTCAACTAAAAGATGAAAACTGCGGAACTAGAATATGCAAATAGTTTCTGTACCCAATCTTCTGTTTTAAAACAATTCAGCATATTTTTTAATCTCGTTGAAATTCACTATTTTTGCACTCTATTTAAAAGGAATATAAATTTAATAAAGTATAAAAAGATGCAAACAACTTCAAAAATTCTAATGGTACGTCCTGTTATGTTTGGATACAACGAGCAAACAGCTGTAAACAATGCCTTTCAGGTGAAAGGTTCACAAGAAAATGTTTCGGAAAAAGCAGTTGAGGAATTTGACAATTTTGTAGCTAAGCTTCGCGAAGCAGGTGTTGAAGTAAATGTCATTCAAGACACAGATGCTCCACACACCCCCGACTCAATTTTTCCAAACAATTGGTTTTCGACACATTCTGATGGAACATTAATTTATTATCCAATGTTTGCTCCCAATCGCAGATTGGAGAGAAAAGATACAGTTATCGACTTTATCAAAGATTATCATGCCCCAAAAAGAGAGGTTGACCTTACGAAATGGGAAGCCGAAGATAAGTTTTTGGAAGGAACTGGAAGTATGATTTTGGACCGCGACAACAAAATGGTTTATGCTTGTGCCTCCATCCGCACCCATGAAGACGTTTTGAAAGAATTGGCTGATGAAATTGGATATGATTATTTCCTTTTTGATGCTGTGGACCAAAATGGCAACCCAATATATCATACAAATGTATTGATGTGCATCGGTAAAAAGTATATTGTATCGTGCATGGAAGCCATTAAAGACAAGGCAGAAAGAGAAAAATTTGAAAGTTTAGCCAAGAAATTTGGAAAAGAGATTGTTGATATTACATATGATCAAATGAACAGCTTTGCTGGAAACATGATTGAACTTATGTCTAAAAATGGTGAGTCTCTTTTGATAATGTCAGAAAGAGCAAAAAACTCACTTCGCAAAGATCAAATTGAAGCTTTAGAAAAATACAGCAAAATTATTGCAGCCGACCTTACAACCATTGAAAATAACGGCGGTGGCTCGGCAAGATGTATGATAGCTGAAATATTCGCACAATAAAAACGAAATTCTTTCTACAAAATATAAAGACCAAAAGCATAGACTTTTGGTCTTTACATTTGTAAATGTGCAAACTCTTGATAATACTATTCGCAAAACAAGCGTTTTTTTATTAATTTTGCACTTCAAATTTGATTAATAAATTATAATTTAAAGATAAAAATGAGCCGATATCCAGAATACAAACGACTTAATCTATCAGAAATACATCAAGAAATTCTTAACAAATGGGAAGAAGATGAAATCTTTAAGCAGAGCTTAGAAATCCGCAACAATTCTCCTGAATTTGTTTTTTACGAAGGACCACCCTCAGCAAATGGGCAACCCGGAATACACCATCTTATGGCACGTGCCATAAAGGATATTTTCTGCAGATATAAAACCCTAAAAGGCTATAAAGTTGAGCGTAAAGCTGGTTGGGACACCCACGGACTACCCGTTGAGTTGGGTGTAGAAAACACACTTGGAATCACAAAAGAGGATATTGGCAAAACAATCACCATAGAAGAGTACAACAACGCCTGTAGAAAAGAGGTGATGAAATATAAAGACCTTTGGGACGATTTAACCGTTAAAATGGGTTACTGGGTTGACCTTGACGACCCCTATATCACCTTTGACAACAAGTATATTGAAAGTGTATGGTATTTATTATCGGAGCTTTACAAAAAAGACTTACTTTATAAAGGCTACACCATACAGCCCTATTCACCTGCTGCTGGTACCGGACTTAGCTCCCACGAGTTGAATATGCCCGGCTGCTACAAAGATGTGAAAGACACAACCTGTGTTGCACAATTTAAAGTAAAAACAGAACAAAAAGATATGCCTTGTCCATGGGGCTTCCCCGAAGGTGCAGGCATACCCGACAATCTATACGTTTTAGCTTGGACTACCACCCCTTGGACGCTACCCTCAAATACAGCTTTGGCAGTAGGTCCAAAAATTGAGTATCTACTGGTTAAAACATTCAATCAATACTCTGGGAAAGAGATATTAGTAATAGTAGCCAAAGACCTATTAGGGCAATATTTCCCCGAAAAGGACTCCATGCTTTCTTTTGATAAGTACAAGTTTGGTGACAAGCAAATTCCATTTGAGGTTGTTGGAAAAACCACTGGCGAAAAACTTATTGGGATAGAGTATGAACAGCTAATTCCGTGGGTAAATCCCGGTGAGGGTGCCTTTAGAATTATAGGTGGCGACTACGTTACCACCGAAGATGGAACTGGAATTGTACACATTGCCCCTACTTTTGGTGCCGACGACGATCGCGTTGCAAAGCAATATGGCGTTCCACCCTTATTTTTAGTTGATAAAGAGGGTAAAAATCAACCTATGGTTGACAAAAGTGGTAAGTTTTACTCAATAGATGATTTAGATGCTGACTTTGTGGAGAGCAAGGTAAATAAAGAAAAATATTCTGAATTTGCTGGTCGTTTTGTAAAAGATGAATATGCTGAAAATATCACACATGAGAACAATATAGATGTTGACATCAGCGTGATGCTAAAATTAGAAGACAAAGCCTTCAAAATTGAGAGACACACCCACAACTACCCCCACTGCTGGCGTACGGACAAACCAATTTTGTACTATCCTTTAGACTCTTGGTTTATAAAAACTACTGCCCACAAAGAGCGTATGCAAGAGCTAAATAAAACAATAAACTGGAAACCCGAAGCAACTGGTACTGGACGTTTTGGCAACTGGCTGGAAAATCTTGTTGACTGGAATTTATCACGATCAAGATATTGGGGTATTCCACTACCGATATGGCGTAACGAAGATGGTACAAAGGAAATCTGCATCGGTTCTGTGGAACAGCTTTACAATGAAATTGAAAAATCTGTTGCTGCTGGTTTGATGAAAGAAAATCCATACAAATCGTTCGTTATTGGAGATATGAGCAAAGAGAATTATGAGAAAATTGACTTGCACAGACCCTATGTTGATGATATAGTTTTGGTTTCGGAAGATGGAGAAGCACTGCACCGTGAACTGGATTTGATAGACGTTTGGTTCGATTCGGGAGCTATGCCCTATGCCCAACTTCACTACCCCTTTGAAAACAAAGAACTGTTTGAGAAAAAATTCCCCGCCGACTTTATCGCCGAAGGCGTTGACCAAACACGTGGCTGGTTTTTTACACTTCATGCCATAGCATCAATGTTGTTTGATAACGTTGCCTTTAAAACTGTGGTTTCCAACGGATTAGTTTTAGACAAAGATGGTAATAAAATGTCGAAACGACTTGGAAACGCCGTTGACCCATTTGAAACAATGTCTAAATATGGTGCCGATGCCACCCGCTGGTATATGGTTACAAATGCACAACCTTGGGACAACCTAAAGTTTGATAGCGAAGGCATTGTGGAGGCACAAAGAAAACTTTTTGGAACTATTTATAACACCTACGGATTTTTTGCTTTATATGCCAATATCGATGGCTTTAAATATGAGGAAAAAGACATCGAAAATAGACCCGAAATTGACAAATGGATACTATCTGAACTAAATACTTTAATTAAAAAAGTTGACCATTTCTACGACGACTATGAACCCACCAAAGCTGGTCGTGAAATTTTATATTTTGTAGATGAATTACTGAGCAATTGGTATGTTCGCCTAAGTCGTCGCCGTTTCTGGAAAGGAGAATATTCTGAAGATAAAATTTCGGCTTATCAAACTTTGTACAGATGCTTAACTACAATCTCGAAATTAATGAGTCCCATAGCTCCATTTTTTGCAGATAAACTCTTTAACGACTTAAACCAAATTACTAAAAAAGAGAGCATTGTTTCGGTTCATCTTTCAGATTTTCCGAAATATAACGAAGAAGAAGTTGACAAAAAACTGGAAGAGCGTATGCAATTAGCACAACAAATATCTTCTATGGTGTTATCGCTTCGTAAAAAGTCTAACATCCGTGTACGTCAACCACTTAACAAGATTATGGTTCCCGTTTTAAGCAGTAGTTTTAAGGAGCAATTGCAGAAAGTAGAGAATCTTATTTTGCACGAAGTTAATATAAAAGAGATGGAATATCTTTCGGAAGATAGCGACACTCTTGTGAAGAAAATTAAGCCCAATTTCAAAACTCTTGGACCAAGATATGGCAAGATAATGAAGCAACTTGCCAATGCCATTACTCAAATGGAGCAAAGCGAAATAGCTCAACTTGAAAAAGATGGTATTTTCAAAATAGATATTGACGGAATCGAAGCAGAATTTAACCTTCAAGATGTTGAAATATTTGCTCAAGATATTCCCGGATGGGCAGTTGCCAACGAGGGCTTAATAACTGTGGCTCTTGACATTACAATTAATGACGAGCTCTATCGCGAAGGAATAGCAAGAGATTTTGTAAACAGAGTTCAAAACCTCAGAAAAGAGACCGATTTTGATGTTACAGACAATATTTTAATCAAAGTTGAGAAAAAAGATTTGGTTTTTGAGGCTATTAATGAAAATTATAATTATATTTGTTCTGAAACATTGGCAAAAGAGATTTCATTCGACCAATTTAACAACCAAGATATGATTAATGAAGTTGAATTAGCAGATGATATTTCAATCAATATTTCAATAAAAAAGTATTAAATAAAAACACTATATATTATGTCAGATAACAATTTTACTAGATATTCAGATGTTGACCTTGAAGAATTCAAGGAACTCATCTTAATTAAGTTAGAAAAATCGCGTTTAGACTTACAAACTCTAACTGAATCGTTTAGCAATACTGGCAACAACGACACCATGGACACATCACCAACTTTCAAAATTTTAGAAGAGGGACACGCTGTTATGTCTAAAGAAGAAAACAGTCGTTTGGCTGCACGTTTGCACAAATATATTCAAAATTTAGAAGCTGCGTTAATACGCATCGAGAACAAAACATACGGAGTTTGTCGCGAAACAGGAAAGCTTATACCCAAAGAGAGATTAAGAGCTGTACCCCATGCTACTCTTAGCTTTGAAGCCAAAGTTTCACAAAACAAAAAATAAATTTTGTGAACTTTAAGCTTTCTAAAAGCCAGATTGTTCTGGTAATATTTTTCACTGTGGTTATAATTGACCAAGTGGTGAAAATTTGGGTAAAAACAAGTATGTATCTGGGCGAAGAGTTCAACATATTTGGCAATTGGGCACGCATTCACTTTACCGAAAACGAAGGTATGGCATTTGGCATGCAATTTGGCGGTAGTTTTGGCAAATTACTACTTAGCTCGCTTAGAATTGCTGCCATAGCAGGTTTCTTTTGGTATATATTTAGAACGATAAAAAAGAATATGCCAACTGGCTTTATAATCTGCCTAACACTAATCACCGCCGGTGCTACTGGAAACCTCATCGACAGTGCATTTTATGGATTAATTTTTGACGATAGCTATTTTAAAGCAGCCACAATGTTTCCACCCGAAGGTGGCTACGCAGGCTTCCTACACGGACATGTGGTAGATATGTTCTACTTCCCCATCATTAAAGGAACTTGGCCACAATGGATGCCCATTTGGGGTGGACAATATTTTGAGTTTTTTAGACCCGTTTTTAATGTTGCCGACTCGGCAATCACGATAGGAATGATTAGCCTCATACTATTTCACAGAAAAACTTTAATAACTGATACAAACAAAAAAGAGAGCGAAGAGGCAAATAAGTCTGAAGATTTAAGTGAAATTTCAGAATAAAACCAAACTAATTTCTAAACCATTCTATAATTTCATCTTCGTTAATAGCTGCTGGATGAATCCTCTCTTGAACATAAGAATCTTTAACCAAATAGATGGCAGGAAACTTATTACCTGCAAGCAGTAAAAACGGCTTAGCTAACAGAATACTGTGTGGCACATGACCCGACTTTGTAAGATTATGAAACTCATTAATGTCATGTTCATCGCCATTTATAAAGAAATAAAACGATAAATCGGGATTACGTTTCGAAATCAATTGCAAACTATAAGCTGCCACAACACAATGTTGACAATTGGAGCTATAGAAAGCTATTAAATGCTTGCCCTCCCTCAAATCTATTTTGGGTTGTTCAACATCAGCATCGTCATAAACTACAGATAAATCCATTAAATAAGGCTCCTCAATTTCATAACCAAACTTAGACTTATCAAAAACTGGAGGGTTAATAATAAAAGGAATAGAGCTTACTAACACGGCACCAACACCTATAACAAGCCAATCTTTTTTATAATCTACGGCAGTGTTTTTAAAGTATAGTAATACAGAAAGAGCTATCATCAAAATATTTTTCAAGATTGACTCAAAGGGGTTCATAATCATAAATAGTCCAAAACAATTACAGTTAACCGAATTTCCTTGAAAGATTAAGATTATGGAAAGATATATTGAGAAGACCAACAAACTCAACATTACAAAAATATTTACGAGTTTAGGCTTAATATTCATTATCAAAAACACTCCCAAAGCAAACTCCGATGCAAGAAGTAGGCGAGCAAAAATTGGGGCTAATGTCCAGCCAACTAAGCCAGTTTCCACAATTGATATTTCTAATATTTCGATGGGGAAAAGTTTTACATAAGCCGAAAATATAAAGAATAATCCTAACATTACAGATAGGATTCGCAGTGAGATTAACTTGACATTCATCTTTTTGATATTTTTCTCAAAATTAATAAATAAAACCATAGCTTATAAAAGCATCTGAAGATTTCTGAACAGAATTAAATCACATATCGATTATTTTAACAAATAGGCGAATATGAGGATATAAAAATTGAAATCGGTTTTGTTTCACTAAATAGAAATTTCAAAAAAACAGTAGCATATTATACCGATTATATACCTATATTAGATAAATTATAAAGAATGTACTAAATTATTTGAACTAATTTGTTTTCTATATTAATTTTATTTGTATATTTGCTCCAAATTACAATCCAAATATAAACTTAAGATTAAAATTATGAAAAAATTATTGATTTCTTTAGTTGTAGTAGCATTTGCTTCATTTGCACTAACATCATGTAAAAAAGATTACACTTGCGAGTGTGAGTATGAAATGCTAGGAGTAAAACAGACACATTCTTTTCCAATAGAAAAATCGTCTAAAAAAGATGCTAAGGATGTTTGTAGTGAATATGCTACTACTGCCGGAGTTGGCGGAATAACGTACAACTGTGCACTTAAATAGTAAAAGCATTGAACAGAAAAAGCCACTGAAAAGTGGCTTTTTTTTTTTAAATATTATTACTTAGAATGTGTATCTAATACCCAAGGCCGCTCCCCACCACAATCCATTACCTCTATTCAAATTGAACATTGGACGAGTATCGATACTTAACAAAATTGGCGCATCGTGGGCATTAAAATCATACTCCAAACCAATTTGTCCACCAACACCAATCATCAAGCCATTGTCATCATATTTGTGTGAATATAATCCTACATTAGCCCCTGGTCCAACATACCAATTCAATCCTTCGGTAATATTCCAATTCCAGTGGTAGATGGCTGCTAGGTTAAGATATGAATAATCTTTTCCGCCCGACCAACCAAGGTCAAGTTCAAGACGATTGGAACTTCCCATTCCCATCTGATACGACAATTCGCCACCAAAGGCAGTTCCTCCACCAAAACGCAAACCAATTGCATGTGGGTTAACTTGTGCTTGAGCAGTGAAAAAACCTGCTAATACGATTGCTAAAACTAAAAAATTCTTTTTCATTTAATTTTTTCTTTTAATTAATATTATTTCAAACTTAAACT
>LSQX01244668.1_pt1 | contig 15214 bp, 13 predicted proteins | sample 654561 | NCBI WGS metagenome assembly LSQX01 (sample SAMN04489861, study PRJNA283612) | anaerobic digester metagenome | isolation source: 4 biogas reactors fed with cattle manure at either 37C or 55C with and... | place: Denmark: Kongens Lyngby | collected 2014 | reverse complement strand
CAAAATGGGCAAATATCAAACATCGGAAAGCCGCTCAGGATTCAAAAAAAGGGGTCGCTTTCCAGAAACTTGTTAAGAACGTAATCGCTGCAGCTAAGGAAGGTGGCGGCGATCCAAACACAAACTTTAGACTTAAAGTAGCAATTGATAGAGCAAGAGCAGGTAACGTTCCTGTAGACAACATCGAAAGAGGCATTAAAAGAGGATCAGGCGAGCTTGATGGTGCGATGTATGAAGAGATCCTTTATGAAGGATACGGAGCAAACGGCGTTGCTGTTATGGTTCTGGCTCTGACAGACAACCGTCATAGGACCGCGCCCGAAATGCGCACGCTCTTCACAAAAACAGGTGGAGCCATTGGAGAGCTTGGATGTGTAGCATGGAATTTTGATCGTAAGGGCTTGATTGTAATCACGGGAGATGGAATCGACGAGGAAGAACTTATGATGGCGGCTATCGAAGCAGGTGCCGATGACGTTATCTCGGAGGATGAGGGATTCGAGATTTTATGCGAGCCTTCACATCTCTCAAGCATTGCTGAAACACTTAAAAACGCCGGCTACAATGTTGAGTCAATGGAAGTTGAGATGTTGCCTCAAAACACTATTTCCATAACCAATAAAGAAGAAGCTGAAAAGCTTCTTTCTATGGTCGAACGATTCGAAGAGCACGATGACGTTCAGGCTGTCTACGCAAACTTCGACATACCGGACGATATCCTTGCTGAGATCGACGTCTGATAATAATAATAACTGTGTACGAGCCCTGGGAATAGATCCGGGGCTCGGCACTATGGGATACGGCATCGTTTCACAGTACGGTGACAAGCTCGTGTGTGAAACATACGGAGTAGTAAAGACACCACCTTCTCTCTCCCTCACAAAAAGACTTCTATTGCTCTACAACGAATTAAAGGAGAAGACAGGAGAATATTCTATCAATATTGTAGCCGTGGAAAAACTTTTTTTTGGAAGGAACATCACAACAGCTGAGATGGTTTGGCAGGCTAGGGGAGTAATACTTCTTTTTGCAGCTCAGATGGGTCTTGAACCTTACGAAATAATGCCTTCAGAGGTCAAACTATCAGTATGTGGTTACGGTGCTGCTGAGAAGGGGCAAGTTCAGGGCATGGTCGCACAAATCCTTGGTCTAAAAAAACACCCAACTCCCGACGATGCAGCTGACGCTTTGGCAGTAGCTATTGCAGGTCTTGCTAAGTCCTCGTTCGACAGAAATATTTTGAAAGGATACTGATCATGATTAGTTCACTTCGAGGTAATGTTCTTTCAATAGGCGTGGAAAGCATCATACTTGAGGTCTCTGGATTTGGCCTTGAGATATTCGCATCTAAATCACTTTTATCTCAAGCATCTCCCTCAGAAGAACTTTTTTGTTTCACTTACATGCAGGTAAGCAGTGCAGGAGTGAGCCTTTTTGGTTTTTCAGATGAAAGAGAACGTCTTCTTTTTCTCGAACTTGTTCAGGTCAAGACTGTAGGGGGCAAGTTGGCTATAACGCTTATGCGGCATTTGGATGTAGATCAGATCCTTCAGGCAATATCTTCGGGAATCAGCGCAATCCTCACAGTACCCGGACTAGGAGCAAAGAGAGCTGAACGCATATGCTTTGAACTCAAAAATAAAATCTCTAAGAAATTTAGTGATTTGCAAGCGTTTGGCGAACAAGGGCAAAAGAATCACGTTTCAGACAGCTTTGTTATGGAAGCTTTATCAGGTCTAGGTTTTACACAGGGAGAGGCAGCCCGTGCCATTTTAAGATCTAGGGCGGAGTCGGATCCTGAAACTGCATGGACAGAAGAAGAGCTTTTAAAAACTTCGCTGAGCATGCTCCGCAGAAAGTGAATCAAAGGTAGATAAAGAGGACAAATAATGATTGATAATAACGACAAACTTATAGAAAAAATAAAAAATGAAAAAGAGGATGATGTTTTTACCCTCCGTCCACAGGAGCTTGACGATTTTATCGGTCAGAGCCTACTCAAAGACAAGCTAACAATCTTTATGACTGCGGCTCTTCAACGCAGTGAACCTCTTGACCACACTCTTTTTTACGGTCCTCCCGGCCTTGGTAAAACAACCCTTGCCGGAATAATTGCAAGAGAAATGAAGGGCAACCTGCGAATAACAACTGGACCTGCTCTCGAAAGAGCGGGCGATCTCGCTGCGATTCTTTCTAACGTGCAGCCTAATGATGTGCTTTTTATTGACGAAATACATAGGATGTCAGCTCACATCGAAGAGATCCTATACCCTGCAATGGAAGATTTTGCACTATCCATAGTGGTAGGTAAAGGACCGCTTGCAAGAAGCATAAGACTTTCTCTTCCAAAATTCACCTTAATAGGTGCCACCACAAGGTTGGGACTTCTAACATCTCCGCTCAGAGCAAGATTCGGAATTGTTGAACAGCTTCGCTTATATTCGCCTGAAGAGCTTACTGCCATTGTAAAACGCGGAGCTGATGTTCTGGGAGTAAAAATATCAGGAGATGCTGCAGTCGAAATTGGGCTTCGCTCTCGTGGAACTCCCCGCATGGCGCTCAGGCTTCTAAAAAGAGTCAGAGATGTCGCTGAAGTAAAAAAAGCCCACATAGTTGAAAGAGATCTTTCTAAATTCGCACTGGACATGCTTGGAGTTGACTCAGAAGGTCTTGACGAAGGTGACAGAAAATTTCTTACTGCATTAGTGGAGCTCTTTGACGGAGGTCCTGTCGGCCTTTCCACCCTTTCAGCTGCACTGAACGAAGATACACAGACGATTGAAGATATTTATGAGCCTTACCTGATACAAAAAGGGCTACTAGAGAGGACCCCGCGTGGTAGAAAAGCCACCAGAAACACATGGGACTACCTTAAGATACCTATGCCTTCACATTTTATACAATACGAGCAAATGCAACTGTTATCCGAGGAAGATTCCGAATGCAGCAAATAGGCAAAATGTTGATAGGAGCCGGGCTTTTAATTGCATTTTTAGGCTGTCTCTTGCTGTTAGCAGGTCGTTTCAACCTACCTTTTGGAAATCTTCCAGGCGACATCACATATCAAAAGAAAAACTTAACAGTATTTGCGCCCTTCGGTACAATGCTTCTGATAAGTGTAGTAATAACTATAATTTTTAACATATTTTCAAGGTGGAAACATTGAAAAAACTGCCCCTTTTTTTTATTCTTATTTTTTCTGCACTTTTGCTGTTTCCTTCTGAATCTTACCCCATTGTAAAAGAAGTCTCCGTTATTCTTGACCAAGGTACGACTAACGCCGCTCTTTCGGGTACTGGTATGAAATTTGTCGACGCTAGTGGAAAAGACATCATACTCTCCGGCACATATACCATTCAAAAAAAAGACAACGTGAATTTGTCAGTAGGGAAAAACCTTTTCAGGCTACCAGTAAAAGTCATTTCAGACATGCCAATAAAATATAACGAACGGGCCTATTACAGCTCATTACTAATTAAAAACTCACCCAATGGATTTAAGGTTTCAAACATAGTAGATATTGAGCTTTATCTTAGGGGCGTAATAAAACCTGAAATGAATCCAAAATGGCACATTGAAGCTCTTAAAGCTCAATGCATCCTTGCTCGTACCTTTGCGGTTAACGCCGGCAGCAGACACGGAGAAGATGAACTCTGTTCTACATACCACTGCCAGGTCTATAGAGGGATAGCTGCAGAGGACGCGACAGCAAACAGGGCTATTGAAGAAACTTCTGGTTTAATACTAAGATGGAAAGGCAGCCCAGCTAGTGTTCATTACCATTCTGACAGCGGGGGCATGGTAACTTCTTCCAAAAACGTCTGGGGTGGTGAGACTCCATATCTCATGCCAAAAGCTGAACCTTTTGCATATTCCGGACCAAATACCTTATGGGAGACTACCATCCCAACGTCGTTCATAGAATCTAAACTTTTAGGAAAGGGTATAGATATCGGAACAATAGATACTATTACACCTTTAAAAAGAGATGAGACGGGACGAGTGCTCAACATGGAAATAAAAGGAACCATCGGCAGAAAAACTATTTCCGGATACGCATTCAGAAGTCTGTTAGGTGCTGAGAAATTAAAAAGCACGCTTTTCGAATTTGGAGCACGATCTAAATACATTAACGATAAGCGCCAATCCCTATCTGCAGCAACTCATTCACCAAAAAGTGAAAAGGATATAACGAGCTCTGTTCCTGAAAAGATAGACCTCTCTGAAATGCCCTATGACAAAGAAGAAAAAATCATTTGGCTGACAAAAAAAGGGTTCTTTACAACCTTGGAGCTTATGGAAATCCTTTCAAGACCTGATGATATCGATCAATCTCTGGAAAAGGGCATTGCACGCTTAGAAGGCCGTCTGCCTATGCCAGAGAAACCAATTCATAAAGTAGAAGAAAACCCAACTGAAAAAATCAAAACCCTGACCATTAATTTCGTCCCCGACTTATCAATGTCTTCGGCATCAGGTCCGACTGTAAGAATTTTTGGGAGAGGCGCAGGTCACGGAGTAGGGTTCTCTCAGTGGGGAGCTAAGACTATGGCTGAACAAGGCTGGAGTTTCAAACAAATACTAGAATATTATTTTCCAGGAACCACAGTAGGACAGTGAGGGAAAATTTAATGGACATTACAAAAATTGATTTTCTAAAAACATCGACCTTTGATTACCTGCTCCCTAAAGAACTGATAGCTCAAGACCCAGTTGAACCAAGAGATTCATCAAGGCTTCTTGTCCTTCACAGAGATTCTGGGGTCATAGAACATGAAAGATTTAAAGATATAAAGACCCATCTAATAGAAGGGGATCTTCTTGTGCTCAACGATACCAGGGTTCTTCCCGCACGGGTCACTGGAATAAAGAAAAATGGAAATGCAAAAGTTGAAATTTTTTTTCTATCTCCATCATCAGAGCCCAGAAAATGGACTGCTCTTGTCAGACCGGGCAGAAAACTTAATGAGGGCACAAACGTCCTGCTAGGGGATGATGAGGAGGTAACAATAGGTGAAAGGCTGGATGACGGAGTGAGGAATGTATATTTTAACTCTTCCTACGACCCGTTAGAAATCATACACAAATATGGACAAACACCCTTCCCTCACTACATTACCGAGTCTCATGCAGAGCCGGAACAATACCAAACTGTCTATTCAAAACACGAAAAAGAAAATTCTGTTGCATCACCAACAGCAGGACTCCATTTTACAGAAGAACTTCTAAGAGAAATTAGATCAAAAGGTGTAGATGTCGCTTTTGTGACCCTGCAAGTGGGGCTTGGAACTTTTCGCCCGGTAAAAACAGATAATATCTGCGATCACATAATGCACAACGAAATCTGCGAAGTCTCAGAAGTAACTGCTCAAAAAATCAAAGAGGCACAAAAAAGGGCAGGCCGTGTCATAGCTGTGGGAACTACTGTCGTAAGGACTCTTGAATCATTTGCTGCACAGTATGGCGAAGTAATACCCGGAATGCTTGACACTAGACTTTTTATTACACCCGGATACAATTTCAAAGTCATTGACGCTTTGATAACAAACTACCATCTGCCTAAGAGCACTCTGTTGATGTTGGTCTCAGCCTTCGGAGGATACGATAAGGTAATGGAAGCGTACAAGGAAGCTGTAAATCTTAGATATCGTTTTTTCTCATTTGGTGACTCAATGTTTATTTGTTAAAAAATATTTGTTTTCATATAAAGAGAGTCGGGTCCTATGATTGAGGGCCCGACTCTCTTTATGTTTTTTTACTGTTTTTAAGCTACGCGCTCAGCCAGTTTGTGAACTTCAACTACAGAGGTGCTTCCTGCATGATATGCCAATGTCGTAGGAGTCTCTCCGTCAAGCAGAAGGAAGTCTGCCTGCTTTCCCGGTTCAAGACTTCCAACCTTGTGCTGCCTGTTTATCGCATAGGCAGCGTTCAAGGTCGAGGCGACAAGCGCTTCCTCAATCGTCATGTTCATATTCATTACGCCAAGTCCAAATATGAATGGTACCGATTCACAGAAGCAGGAACCCGGGTTACAGTCTGTTGCTAAGGCTACAGGAACTTCCCAGTCAATCATGTCTCTGCCTCTGGCATATGGTTTTTTAAGGCTGTACGCCGTCGCAGGAAGCAAAACTGCGATAGATCCGGCTCTGCCCATTGCCCGAAGGTTCTCTTCGCTCGCAGCAAGCAGATGTTCGGCAGACCTGACTTTAAGTTCTGCAGCAAGACCAGCTCCACCAAGATCATGGACTTCGTCTGCGTGGATCTTCAATTCAAATCCTAACGCTTTGGCCGCCTTCAGTATTTTTCTGCTCTGGTCCACTGAAAAAACGCCCTCTTCACAGAATATGTCGCAGAACTCTGCTATTCCTTGATCCTTAACCTTAGGTAGCATCTCGTTGATTATCAGGTCAACAAAATCATCAGGTCTCTCTTTATATTCGGTTGGTACCGCGTGGGCTCCCATAAAAGTCGGGACGACGTCAAGAGGAGTCTCCCTTGAAATCCTTTGGATAACAGAGAGCATCTTGAGCTCAAGGTCTAGGTCAAGCCCGTATCCGCTCTTTATCTCTACGGTGGTGGTGCCTTTTTCAAGGGCAGCCATCGCCAGTTTTTTGGTATTACAGAAAAGCTGCTCTTCTGTAGCATTTTGGACAGCTTTTACGGATGAGAGTATCCCGCCTCCACGTTTTAGTATTTCAAGGTAGGGGAGACCGTCAAGTCTCATTTTAAATTCGTCTTCGCGTCTTTTTGCGAAACAGAGATGGGTGTGCGGATCCACAAATCCCGGTATCACGCATACCCCTTCCATGTCTCTTTCTTCATTTACATAAGATGCAGAAAGACCACCCAGGATGTCTTTTTCATCACCGATTTTTTCAATCAGTCCATTTACGGCAAGGATTGCTCCCCGGCTGTACTCTTTAATTTCACCCTGCTCTTTGCCTCTGAGAGGATGACCAGGATCAAGGGGAGTGAAAATCCTTGCGTTCCTGTAAAGTTTTACTGTCATTCCGCTCTCTCACCCATCAGTTCCAGAAGCTGAAGTTCCAGTATCTGCGCGGGGTCAAAGTCGTTTATCTGCATGTAGTAAGCAGCGCTTTCGATTATTGCATTTACAGGGATCATACCGTAGACTTCTGTTTCAATGATTTGGACTCCCCAACGCTTAGCTTCCATCCTTATCATTTCGACCACTCTGTAGAGTGAATTTTTTTCATAATCCACTAGGTTCATGCTAACCTGAGTGATGCCCCGTTCCTCAAGGGCGAGACCAATGCCCTTAACATGGCAGAAACCGCCGGAGGAAGCTCTTACCGTGTTTGCTATCTTCTTTGCCACATCAACATCAGCGGTGTCGAGGTTGACATTGAAAGCCACAAGAAATTTGCGGGCACCGACAACTGTAGCTCCGGCAGTAGCATGAAGTCCGGGACCTCCTACGTCGGGCATTCTCTCTTCTTTTGTCTTTGCCTCTTCCTTAAGTACCTCATACTGTCCCTTACGGATGACCTCAAGACGCTTCCTATCGGGTCTTTTTGCCGCATCCTCGTAATAATATACAGGAATGCCGCATTCTTTAAAGTAACGCTCTCCAAAACTGCGAGCCAGTTCTATACAATCTTCCATAGAAATATCTTTGATTGGAGTAAAAGGGATTACGTCTACTGCGCCTATCCTTGGATGTCCTCCCTGATGAGAGTTCATGTCAATATTCTCAAGCGCTATCTTAGCTGCAGCTATCAGAGCATCCTGTATTGGTGCCGGAGCACCGACAAGGCTTATGACAAGTCTGTTATGGTCTTCATCAGCACGATGGTCAAGAAGGTAAACACCTTTTTTGTCCTTGAAACAAGCAACTATCTTTTCAATAACTTCCGGGCGCCTACCTTCACTGAAGTTCGGCACACATTCGATCAACTGCATAGCCATATTCATTCCTCCTTGAATTTAATTAACCCGTTCTATTTTACTTCAATTCTCCGATTTCTTTCTCAACTGCATCAATTAATGTGCCGTCAATTACAAGTTTAAGAGATTTTAACATAAGAGGCTGCATGTATTGATCTTTTGCATAGAAGGGCACTTCTGTACGAAATGCTTTGTACGCAGCAGATGTCCCTAGCCCCGGTTTCAAAGGAGCTCTGAAATCGATGCCCTGAGAAGCGTTTAGCATCTCAATGGCAATTACACGAGTAACGTTGTTCAATATTGTAAGCCCTTTTTTTGCACTGAATGCCCCCATGGAGACGTGGTCTTCCTGGCCTGCTGAGGTCGGTATCGAATCTACGCACGACGGGTGTGCCAGTACTTTGTTCTCGGAAACGATCGCAGCGGCAGTATACTGAGGAATCATGAAACCACTGTTAACTCCACTTTCAGCGACAAGAAATGGAGGAAGGTCCGACATTTTGTGATCGACAAGTCGAGCCACACGCCGCTCAGAGATATTTGCGATTTCGGCAACTGCTATTCCGAAAAAATCCATTGCCATTGCTATTGGTTGTCCGTGGAAGTTGCCTCCGCTAATTGCATCTCCGTCCTCATGGAAAATGATAGGATTGTCGGTCACTGAATTTATCTCAATGTTGATAACATTTTCTACATATGCGAGAGCATCCCTGCTTGCTCCATGAACCTGCGGCAGACAACGTAGTGAGTATGCGTCTTGGACACGGTCCTTTTTGTATGTTTCTATTATTTCGCTTTTTTCAATAAGCCTTCTCATGTTTTCAGCAACTATTCCTTGACCTACTTGGGGCCGGAGATCGTGGGTTCGCTTGTCAAATGCATATGGAACTGCATGTAGTGCTTCGGCAGAAAGTCCAGCTGCAATATCGGCGTTCTTCATAAGTCTATTGGCATCGAACACGCAAAGAGATGCTATTCCCGTCATTACCGTTGTGCCGTTATTCAGTGCAAGTCCTTCTTTAGGCATGAGCCCTACCGGCTTCATTCCCACAATGTTAAGGGCTTCAAGTGTCGGCATTTTTTTTCCTTTAAATACGACATCTCCAAGTCCTATCAGGGTTATGGCAAGGTGGGAAAGCGGGCAAAGGTCTCCGCTGGCTCCTACTGAGCCCTGGCGTGGAATGACAGGATGAATGCCAAGATTAAGATAGTTCACTAGCTGGCTAAGAGTCTGTAGGCTTATCCCTGAGTAACCTCTCGTAAGTGTGTTTATCCTTAGAAGCATTATCGCTCTTACATAATCTTCTGGCAGAGCTTCGCCGAAACCGCACGCGTGGCTCATAAGCAGGTTTTCCTGAAGCTGGCGGCTCTGGTCACGAGGAATAACTACTGAGGCTAAATCTCCAAATCCGGTGGTAATACCGTAAACAACACGGCCTTCGTCTACCCATTGCTGAACTGAATCAGCACACTCTGTTATTACTTTCTTCGCGTTAGGGTCTAGCTCGACCCTATAACCATTTCTTGCTACGTTAACTATATCGCTTATTGTTAGAGATTTACCATCAAGAATAACTACATTTGAACTCATTATAAAAATCCCCTTTTTTTAGTTTAGATACCTTTCTCTAATGCCCCTGGTGCTATAATCATGATATTAAGGTAAAACATTTTACTATTAATTATTTATCACATTTCACAGCTTTAGCACTTTGCATTCCTAAATTTTTGCGTTACAATATAGTATAGTCAGATATTATTCTTAGTCAAGAATAATATCTGAAAATAATCATAAAACTTGATGAACGGAGTTGGCGCAAAATGTTTGACCCAAAGACACGAAAAGAAATTGAAATAACGCTGGGTTTCCCAGAAGGGCTTCCACCAAAAGTAGAGTTTGAACCGGGCATCAGAAGAGCTCCAAACAGAGGACAGGTATTAAACGATAAAGAGACGGTGCTTGCTCTGAAGAATGCGCTGCGTTACATACCTGAGAAGTATCATAAAGAAATAGCCCCCGAATTTCTCCAAGAATACCGTGAGCACGGCCGTATCTACGGCTATCGGTTCAGACCGCAGGGACACCTCTTCGGCAAACCGATCAATGATTACAAAGGTAAATGCACAGAAGGTAAGGCCTTCCAGGTTATGATCGACAACAACTTGGACTTTGATGTAGCCCTTTATCCATACGAATTGGTTACCTACGGAGAGACTGGGCAGGTCTGCCAGAACTGGATGCAGTACAGGCTGATAAAAAATTATCTTGAGATATTGACTTCAGACCAGACACTTGTAGTTCAGTCGGGACATCCTCTCGGTCTCTTCCGTTCTGATCCTTCGGCTCCAAGAGTCATACTTACAAACGGTCTAATGATAGGCATGTTTGACAACCCGAAAGATTTCGCAAGAGCTGCAGCTTTGGGGGTAGCCAACTACGGACAGATGACAGCGGGCGGGTGGATGTATATAGGACCTCAGGGCATAGTCCACGGAACCTACAACACTCTTCTGAACGCTGGCAGGAGTAAGTTCCATCTTCCCGAAGGCAAAGGCCTTGCTGGCCACCTCTTTGTTTCATCGGGGCTTGGTGGAATGAGCGGAGCACAGCCCAAAGCGGCTGAAATTGCCGGAGCGGTCTCTATCATAGCAGAGGTAGATCCGTCGCGCATAGAGACAAGACACAGTCAGGGATGGGTCAGCATGAAGACCCAGAATCTCTCTGAAGCCTTCAAGTGGGCAAAAGAAGCCATGAGTGAAGGCAAACCACTTTCAATCGCATATGAAGGTAATATAGTAGATCTTTTACAATATGCACTTGATAATAATGAAAAAATTGAGTTACTTTCAGACCAGACATCCTGTCACGCAGCTTACGACGGAGGATACTGTCCTCAGGGTATTTCGTTCGAAGAGAGGACGAGGCTCCTTAACGAAAACAAGGAAAAATTCCACAAGCTTGTAGACCAGACGCTTCGTAAACATTATGAACTTATCAAAGCCCTTACCGAGAAAGGCGCGTATTTCTTTGACTACGGCAATTCATTCATGAGAGCCGTATTTGACGCAGGAGTTACTGAGATCGCTAAAAACGGGGTCAATACATACGAAGGATTCATCTTCCCTTCATATGTAGAAGACATAATGGGCCCGCTTCTTTTCGACTACGGATACGGTCCTTTCCGTTGGTGCTGCCTTAGTAGAGATCCTGAAGACCTAAAAAAGACAGATAAAGCTGCGATGGACTGCATAGACCCAACCCGAAGGTTTCAGGATTATGACAACTGGGCATGGATTAGAGATGCGGAAAAGAACAAACTTGTAGTTGGTACGCAGTGCAGGATCCTTTACCAAGACGAAGAAGGAAGGATGCGTATAGCGCTCAAGTTCAATGAAATGGTACGTACCGGTGCAATAGGACCTGTAATGATCGGGAGAGACCACCACGACGTCTCAGGAACTGATTCGCCGTTCCGTGAAACTTCTAATATTAAAGACGGAAGCAACATCATGGCCGAAATGGCAATTCACTGCTTCGCCGGTAACTGTGCAAGGGGAATGAGCATGGTAGCTCTTCATAACGGCGGGGGAGTAGGAACCGGCAAATCTATCAACGGCGGATTTGGTCTCGTTCTGGATGGAAGCGATAGAATAGACAGTATTATCAAAGCCTCGATCAGCTGGGATGTTATAAGTGGTGTGGCGAGACGTGCTTGGGCAAGAAACGAAAATGCCCTTTCAACAGTTGCGGAGTTCAATTGCAAGAGGAGCGACGGACACATCACCGTTCCATTCATTGCCGACGATGAATATCTGACTGAGCTTGTAAAAAGATAACTGGGGGGATCTCTATGAAATTTGAAAAAATGGAAATACGCGCTTTTCTTGATGAACTTGCCTCTGATTCACCGGCGCCGGGAGGAGGAAGCGTAGCGGCTCTCTGTGCCTCTCTGGGGTCAGCACTTGTCTCAATGGTGGCAAACCTGACGATAGGCAAAGAGAAATACAAGGATAGCTGGGATTTAATGGAGGATGTCGTAGGAAAAAGCGAGTCCTTGAGGTTTAAATTTGTAGACCTCATGAACAAAGACACCGAATCCTTCAATACCTTTATGTCTGCACTTAAAATGCCCAAGGCGACAGAGGACGAAAAGTGCTCTCGTAAAAAAGCAATGGGAGAAGCATCTAAACTTGCAACAGAAATACCACTGCTTACACTCGAATCTTGTGTTGAAATGGCAGAACTGGCATACCTAGCTGCTAAAAATGGCAACACCAACACGATAAGCGACGCAGGAAGCGCGGCACTTATAGCAGAAGCGGCGGGAAGAGCAGCAGCGTACAATGTCAAGATAAACCTCCCCGGAGTAACAGATGAGACTTTTGCCGCGGATTTCAAAGCTAGAATGGAAGATGCTCTGGATCAGCTTTCCATTAACGCAGAAAAAACTACTGACATACTGGACGCAGCTCTATAGTAATTTTACTTAAAATACAATAATTTAGGGCTGCCCTGATAATCAGCAGGCAGCCCTTTAAATTTGTGACAGTATTGACTCGAGAGACATTACTTGTTGATAAATATGAGCCCCGAAATACAAAGTATCATTCCAATTATTTTGTTTGTCGTGAGACCTTCCCTGTAAAATAAAACTCCGATCAGCACCAGCCCTATAGCAAGGCATATGTTGGCCACTAGGGAACCGATACTGATATTCCAACCGACCTTGTACATCATTATGAATCCAAGTTCGAGACATACTATAGCAAAACCCAGAACAGGACTGGCCCAGCCTATATTTCTAACATCTACGGGGAAGTTCTTAACGTGTCCCGTAAAAAAATATAGGGCTAAACATGCTGCAGCTGCTACAAGGTATGTGATTAGAAACGAAAAATATAGATCAGCACCGCTTGATATTGATTTTGAGCAAATATGGTAAATAATATTTGAAAAAACTATAAATCCTATCGGCCAGTAGTAAGTCAGCACGTTTATCGATCCTCTCACAATAAGCTTAATCATCATTTCTAAAGTGCTGCGGCGGAAACATGCCACGTGAAGCTGCCAGGTGGAACATCTNNAACATCTGGCGTGAAGCTGCAACGTAAAACGTGTTGCGTGAAGCAGTGGTGAAGCGGTTGTAAGGGCAGTCAAACTATTGCCAAACAGTTGTTTTAGGAACCTGCCTGGGCATGCCTTGGCTCCATCGTTTCCCCAGTATACACTCGAAATAGAGTGCCTTTAATTATAGAACAACTTTCTCAGGCAAATCAACTTTGAAAAAAGTTTATGACATATCAAAGAACTTTGAGGAATTAGAGGCATAGGAAAAACGGCTAGTTCTGAAACGCCAGAAAGGCGTAAAAGACCTGCCGCTTTAGTATCCAAAAAGTAAAAATAATATCGTTACAATCCTTTTTGCTCCGGACGGTCAAAAGCATCACCTAGGTGCGACGCGTCTCCCATCAGCAAAAGCCTTGGAGTTCTGTCAGAAAGGAACTCAACTACAGTAATGCTGCAGTTTGGTATCTGGAATCTCCAGAAGCTGGAAAGTGGCGCATCGAGCCAACGACAGAGCAATACTTTTATTACTGCGTCATGAGATGCAAGGAGAACATCACCCTCATACTGAAAAAGAGCTCTTTCTGAAGCAGGCACACATCTTTTACCTATATCTTCCAAGCTTTCTCCCGTTACTCCAGGCATTTTTACCATTTCAGGGTTAGTATGCCATTTCTTTAAAATCTCAGGCCATTTACTGGAGATCTCGTCTGCCAGACAACCTTCCCAGTCACCGTGATTGATCTCGGTAAGCTCTTTGATAATTGTCACTTCGGGAATTCCGGCTTTTGCTGCTATCATTTCTGCTGTCACTCTGGCCCTTGAGAGAGGACTTGTGAGAACAGCATCGAATTTGTGATTTTTAAGCCTTTCTGCAAGGAGTTCTGCCTGTTTAACTCCACGCGCGTTAAGTTTCGTATCCATCTGTCCCTGGAATCGTCCTTCAACGTTCCAGTCAGTCTCGCCGTGCCTTACAACAAAAACTCTCAAACTACTTTACCTCGGAAAAGTCTATAAGTGTTATCCAGAGCATATCGCCGCTTTTCTCAAGTTTTTTCTTTAAAGTGTCATCAATGTCACTGTCGACTTCGAGTGCGCCAAGGGCCAATCCGCTGTTGTCCTTGCGACCCAGCGCAAAGTTTGCAATGTTTACCTTCGACTCCCCAAGGATGTTTCCTATCTTTCCAATCACTCCGGGCCTGTCATGATTTTGAAAAATGATGAGTTTACCACCGGGAACAAAATCAAGCCAATAACCATTTACTTTTACGATACGCATACGTCCTTCTTCTGTAATCGTTCCCATGAGTGAAACTTTGCATTTCTCCGCATCAAGCGTCAGCTCAACTGTATTTTTATATGTTTTGGGTTCACCGAAACCTTCGTCGACGCTTAAACCGCTGTCTTTAGCCAGAAGGGGAGCGAGCATATATGAAACTTCAGGACCGCTGCTAACCTCAAAAAGCCCCTTTAAGACCCCTATGCTGTATGCTGAAAGCTTGTTTAGTAGCGGTTCTTCTTCATCAAAAAGGTCCCCCCTGAGCATTATGTGAGCTCCCTGAATAGCGCCACACTCAGCTTCCGCAAGCTTGGCCCCCAAAATGCCCATTTTTCTGGAAAGCTGGAGGAATGCTTTTTGGGTCTTATTCAGTTTCTGTTCAAGGAAAGGAAGGTTGACTGCATGTTCATAAGGTTCTCCCCGAAGAGCTGCAATCATGTTCGCAGCCGCTATCATAGCTACCTCGGTCTGGGCTTCTTCAGTGCTGGCTCCAAGGTGAGGAGTGATAACGATCCTGTCCCCTATGTCCTTAGCCAGAAAAGGATGGTCTGTTCCAAGAGGTTCTGAACAGTAAACGTCAAATGCTATTCCTGCAAGTCTTTCCTCTCTGACTGCCGCTGCTGCTGCTTTTTCATCAACGATGCCGCCCCTTGCACAGTTGATAAGGTAAGATCCCTTTTTAAAAGCCCTGAGCATTTTCTCATCAATCATGTTCGATGTATCAGCGGTAAGAGGCATATGAAGGGTCACAACATCAGCGACAGAAAGAGCATCAGCAAGATCTGTCCTAAATGGTATTCCAAGAGACTCTGCTTTCTTTTTCGATGTATAAGGATCGTATGCAATCACGTCCATACCAAAAGCACGACAACGCTGTGCAACAGCTACACCTATCCTTCCAAGACCTATAACAAGCACTTTTTTCCCGCTGAGCTGATGGCCTGAGAAACGTTTCCTGTCCG
>LSQX01127923.1_pt2 | contig 15218 bp, 12 predicted proteins | sample 654561 | NCBI WGS metagenome assembly LSQX01 (sample SAMN04489861, study PRJNA283612) | anaerobic digester metagenome | isolation source: 4 biogas reactors fed with cattle manure at either 37C or 55C with and... | place: Denmark: Kongens Lyngby | collected 2014 | reverse complement strand
CGGCGTGATTTTATATTCAGCGGAGCCAACAGATAGCAGCGTAGGTTGGACTGCTGTTACAACAGCTAAAAATGCGAATGGCGGCACTGTTAATTTAAAACCTCTATATAGCTTTGCAGCGGTAGCAAACACGGAAATGAATTAATTATAAGCCCAAGAAAGCCGTAGGTGGTAATTATGTTTATGTGGCTAAAATCAAAAAAAGGCTTTACTTTAGTAGAGCTTATGATTGTACTCGCGCTTATTGGCTTGGGTGCAGCTTCGCTTATCAATTTGTTTGCTATAACCTACAAATCTTTCAACAAAAGTGAGGAGCGCTACATAAAACAGGAAGAAGCAAAGCGTGTTGCGGAACTACTGCAAACAGGTACTAACATAGCCTTCGCTTTTGGAGTAGAGATTTACGATACTCTTAATGTTATTCCACCTTTGAATACGAAAGTTAAAGGTGCATACTACTTGTATACAGACCCTGATGACGGATTTTTATATGTTCGTGAGTCGAATTCTGAAGTTCCGATACAAATTAGTTACATACCACTATATATTTATTTTGAAGTTGTCAAAAAAAGAGAGTTAGACGGTACTATATATGATGATAATGAAACTACCGTGCCATGGAAAAATCAATGTGGTGTAAACTGCTCTATAAATTCTGTGGAAAACCATGTAGAGAATTATATTTATCCTTTAGACGATGAGGATATTTATTATTCACTTCTGGTATCGTACCATTTTCCCAATATGATAGAAAGAGATTATGGCAGGGTAAATCTTTCGTCTGACGGGGCAGTGTTAAAAAGCCTGACTTATAATCCGGCGACGGGGCAACTTAGCACAATCACTGCTACAACATGCGAAGTAGGTAATGTTGTAAAAGTGTATAGTGATAAAACATTGTTAGGAGACTCTGTAACAACTGAAATAAACATTAGCAAATGGTGCTTCATAGCTACCGCCTCTTTTGGAAAAAATTCTCCCGATGTTGGCGTGCTGTGTGACTTTAGGGATAACATCTTATTAAAAAATGCCGCCGGCAAATGGTTCGTTAAAAAGTATTACATCTATTCACCGGCAATAGCTGAGAAAATAGAGGGCAGCGAAACACTAAAACTCCTTACGCGAACGGCACTCAAGCCTTTTGTAGCGGTATCCTATGTAGCGCTTAATCCCGAATGGCTAATCTTAATAATACCGGTGGCAGGAACAACAGTGTTAGCATTACTCAGGAAGAAACAAAGGTTACAAAATTAAACAGAGGCGGACAAAGTCCGCCTCTATTTAATTTGGATTGAAAATTCCTTTCGAAAGAAAAACGGGAAACTTCTAATCATCGCAAGCAAAGCGGCGATGATTTAATTTTCAATTTTCAGTTTTCCATTTATCTTTCTTGCTGTGTTATTGATATTATAATTATAAAAAGTGTAGTCTGCCCAATCGTCATATAATGATTTTCGTTCATGATAAAGCTCCTTAACACCTTTTTCTTGTGAAAGCGGGCGGTTTTTTGTACTTAGTTTGCGTAAATTTCGCAAAATTAGAACAACCGTACTGTTTTGACGAAGCAGCTCATAATTCTGAGGAACGGTTACAACTCCACCGCCGACAGCAATAACAGCACCGCTTTTTTTAGTCACTTCCCGCAAAACCTCCGTTTCGATTTCACGAAAAAAGTGTTCGCCCTTTGTTTTAAGTATGTAGGGCACATCAATTCCCTTTTCATTTACGATTATATCGTCCGTATCATAAAACGGGCGATTTGTTATTTTTGCCAAGGCTTTGCCGACAGAGGTTTTACCGCTGCCCGGCATACCTATTAGAATTATGTTTTTTGTTTTTCGAGAAAGGGTATTTGTAATCTCTAAAACTTTTCCATTGGGAATACTTTTATTTTGAAATAGCTCACTTGCTTTTTTCGCTTGGGAAACGAGCATATAAAGACCGTTACTGCAAGGAATAGAGAGTTTTTCAGCATCGAGCAGCAGTTTTGTTTTTGCGGGATTATAAATCATATCAAGTACAAGACGGCATTTGGTAAAGTGATTTAAGGAAATAGGCGATTTGCCGTTTTCGGGATACATTCCAACGGGTGTTGTGTTGATTATGGCAAAAGCGTCATAATGGCGGGAAAGATTATCATAGTTATCCTCGCCGCTTCGCGATATTGTGATAACGGGAGAGGCACCGAGGTCAAGCAGGGCGGTACGGACTGCTTTTTCCGTTCCGCCGCTGCCGAGTATAAGCACTTTTTTTCCTACTACCTTTGCGGCATTGTCACCGAGTAAATCCAAAAAACCGTCATAATCCGTATTATCCCCGAAATATGAGCCGTCAGCTCTTTTTATAACGGTGTTAACGCTTTTGATTTTTGCTGCCTTTTCTGAAAGCTCACTGCAAAAAGCGATTACATCTGTTTTGTAGGGAATTGTTACATTAAACCCCGAAAGGGGATTATGCCGCATAAATGAAGAAAGCTCTTTGTGCATAAGCGGGTAAAGCTCATATTCGTAATCCCCTAAATACGAATGAATAAGGGGCGAAAAGCTATGCCCGAGCGGTTGACCTATAAGCCCGAATTTATTCAAGCTAAACCACCTCGCTGTAACTGCCTAAGTACTTCATCTTTACGCATAAATCCTCAATACCGTCAAACACTTTCAAGAATTTTTCATCGTATACAGATGCCTCTAAATCAAAATAGAACATAAATTCAAAATCACTGTTAGGAAGCGGACGGCTTTCAAGCTTAATAAGGTTAACACCCAAAGCATAAAAATGTGACAGTGTTTTATAAAGTGCGCCGGGTTTGTGCGGCAGTACCATCATAATACTCGTTTTATCTGCCCCGGGATATATTTCAAGCTTTTTAGAAATGCAAATAAACCTTGTGAAGTTGCTGCCTTGGTCTTGAATGGACTCGTTTTGGCAATAAAGGTCATATAAATCGGCGCAAGCGCGGGAGGAAATAGCCGCGGCATCTTTTCTGCCCGAATTAAATATATGCTCTGCCGCCACAGCCGTATTTTCACACGGCGTTATTTTTACACCGGGGAGCGTTTTAAGAAAGTCTTCACACTGTGATATTGCCTGCTCATGCGTGAATATTTCTTTAATATCAGATAATTTCACATCTTTATTAGTTAAAAGACAATGGTCTACTTTAAGCCTCGTGCTTTTTACAATACTAAAATCGTATTTCATCATAAGGTCATAAATTTTATTTACGGAGCCTGCCGTGCTGTTCTCTAAAGGCAGTACACCGTAACGGCAAAGCCCCTTATCAATAGCGGAAAACACACTTTCAAAAGAGCTGAAAAACATTAGGCTCGGATAGTCAAACAGTTTTTCACAGGCTTGTTGTGAAAAAGAGCCTTCAACGCCTTGGCAAGCCACTAAAGCTTTACTTGGAAACGACTTCTCAGAGCCATTTAATGCGTTTATAATTGATTTTTGCAAAACCGATTTACCGTTTGTCTGTTGTTTTTGATAAAAGCGGCTAAGCTCAAATATTAGGGAGTATAGCGAGCGGGCATAATTTTCCGTCTTGTCACTGCACATATCGGCAATTTCTTCAAGCTTTTCCCTTTCACGGCGGGGGTCTAAAATCGGTAGATTGTTTTCCTTTTTGTAATCGGCAATTTTTGCGGCAATATCCATACGCTCACAAAAAAGCTTTACAAACCTCTCATCAATATTATCAATTTGTTTTCTGTATTCCATTAAATCCATACCTATCACTCCTTTAATTTATTTTTTTATACCGTAGAAAAGCGTCACATACCGCTATTGCCGCCGCCGCCTCAATACAGGGTACGGCTCTTATTGCAATACAGGGGTCATGCCTGCCTTTTACTGATATTTCTGCATTCTCCATCTTTTCCATATCTACTGTATTTTGCTGTATCGCTATGGAGGGCGTAGGTTTTATTGCTGTTCTGAAAATTATCGGCATACCGGAGGACAATCCTCCTAAAATTCCGCCATGATTATTTGCGGCTATTTTTATTTTGCCGTCTTTAATTATAAAGCTGTCATTATGCTCACTGCCGAGCATACCTATGCTGTCAAATCCGCTTCCAAACTCAATGCCCTTTACGGCGGGTACGGCAAAAACGGCGGCTGAAATTTTGTTCTCAAGCCCATAAAACATAGGCTCACCAACGCCCACAGGAAGACCTATAACGGCACATTCAATAGCCCCTCCGACAGAATTTCCGTCCTCGCGAACGGAGTTTATCAGTCTTTTCATCTCTTTACCCGCCGCTTTGTTTATAACGCAAAGCTCACCGTCCTGCGCTTTATCAAAATCCTCTTTAGATACAGATACAGGGTCAAACCTGCTGTCCCAGATATCACCTATTCGCTCAATATGCGCGCCTATATAAATATGAGAAAGAGCTAAAATCTCCATACAAACGGCGCCCGCAATACAAAGCGGAGCCGTAAGTCTGCCTGAAAAATGCCCGCCGCCCGTTTTATCCTCAAATCCCTTATATTTCATACGCGCCGTAAAATCAGCATGGGAGGGGCGGGGAGTATTAAAAAGCTCCTTGTAGTCTTGCGGCTTTGTATCAGTATTCTTAATAACAGCACAAAAAGGCGCACCGCAGAGGTGACCGTCATATACACCCGATAAAATTTCAAAAGAGTCCGTCTCTTTTCTTTTAGTCCCAAGCGGATTAAAAGCAGGTGAGCGGCGTTTTAGGAAGTCTTTGATAAAGTTTTCGTTAATAGGAATACCAGAAGGCAGTCCGTCTATAACGACGCCGATTGCGTTTGAATGTGATTGACCGAATATTGATACCTTTATGTTTTCACCGTAAAAAGAACCCATTTATAAAACCTCCGAAATATTTGCGCCAAGCTTACGAAAATCCTCGAAAAAGAGGGGATAGGATTTACTTACACTTTCGGCATTTTCAATTACTATATCTTCTTGACTTATAAGTGCCGCAGAAGCCGACATCATCACGATACGGTGGTCAAAAAAGGAATGTACCGTACCGCCTGAAAGCCGCCCGTTACCGCTAATTATCAGCTTATCCTCCGTGACGGCAGTATCTGCGCCAAGCAGTGTCAGAGTGCGGCTTATGGAATTTAGCCTGTCACTTTCCTTAAACCTTAATCTATCTGCATTATAAAAAACGGTTTTACCGACTGCGCCTGCTGCCGCTGCTGCTAATGCCGGCACAAGGTCGGGAATTTCTGAAGCGTCAATTTCTATACCTGAAAGGTCGCTCTTTTTTACCGTGACAAAATTTTCGTTTTCCGTTACAAAGGCGCCAAACCTCTTTAATATATCAGTAACTTTTCTATCCGCTTGAACAGACGAATTGTTAAGACCCGTTACAGTTACTTCACCCGCCGCGGCGGCGGCACAAAGCCAAAATGCCGCGTTAGACCAGTCCCCCTCAGAAACAATGGTTTTAGGGGAAATGTACCGCTGATTTCCTTTGACTTTTATAATACTCTCTGACATTTCGACTGTAATTCCAAACTTTTTAAGGGTAGTAAGCGTTATATCTACATAACCTTTAGATTGCAGCGGGCTTGTTATTTGAATTTCGCTGTCCTCTTTAAGGAGCGGCAACGCAAAAAGCAGTCCCGTAATATATTGAGATGAAATATCGCCGGGAAGTGTGAAAGTCCCTGCGGTTAAACTACCGCTTACCGTTACCTTTTCCTCATTTTTACCGCTGATTTTTATGCCGTGACTCTCAAGCGCATTAAAAAGGTCATTAATAGGTCTGTCTTTCAGTCTGCCGTCAAGTAAAAACACGGTATCAAGACCGAGCGCCGCCGCTACGGGGAGTAAAAATCTGTATGTAGAGCCGCTTTCACCGCAATTGAGAATAATATCCTTTTCATTTTTATGCTTACTATGAGGAGTTACGATAAATTTATCGTCCTCCCTAATTACATTTGCGGTAAGAGCGTCAAGGCATAAAGCCGTGGCTGTTATGTCCTCTGAAACTGTTTTACAAAGGATTTTTGTTTTTTCTTTTGAAAGAGCGGCACAGATAAGCTCTCTATGCACAAAGGATTTTGAGGCGATAGCCTCTATCTGTCCGTTTATTTTGGCGGCTGATACAATAGCTTTCATACAATCCCTCAATTCAGTCCAAGCTGTAAAAGTGTACGCATTTCTGATAGCGGCACCGTTTTAAGAATGCATTTTCCGATTTTTTCAGGAATTATCAGCGTTATTTTATCGCCTTTTCGTTTTTTATCGGAAATTGCGGCATTATACAGCTCTTGTGCGCCATAAATACTTTCTGTCGGCAGGTTATACATTTGAAGTATAGAAATAAGGGCATCATAACAATGTCTTTCACATATTCCGCTTTTAACTCCCGCTTTTGTCATAATAGCCATACCAACAGCTACTGCCTTGCCGTGTGAAATTGTAAAGTTGCTGCATTTTTCTATTGAATGCCCAAATGTGTGACCGAAATTAAGAATATTTCTAATGCCCTTATCGCACTCGTCAAGCTCTACAATATCGCGTTTAATTTTAACACAGCTTTCAATTATGCCGTCAAGTTCAAGTGTTTTATTTGATTTTAATCTGTTTAGAAGTTCGAAATCTCTTATAAATGCATATTTAAGGATTTCCGAAAAGCCGTTTGATAACTGCTCATTATCAAGAGTACTAAGAGTAGAGGTATCACAAATTACAAGCTCCGGCTGATAAAAAGCGCCCGCTAAGTTTTTGCCAAACGGAAGGTCCACAGCAGTCTTACCGCCGACAGAGGAGTCAACCATAGCAAGTAAAGTAGTAGGTATTTGAACGAGCTTTATTCCGCGCATAAAAATGGCCGCCGCAAATCCCGCAATATCACCGACTACGCCTCCGCCCAGCGCAAAAACCATATCTTGATTGGAGAGGCGGTTTTCTGCAAGAAAGTTCAAAATAGCGACTAAATTATCGGTATTTTTTGAGCTTTCACCGTTTTGAAACACATATTTAATCGTTTCAAACCCTGCCTCTTTTAGAGAGATTTCAAGCTGCTTTGAATAAAGCGCGTCAACAATATCATCCGTTATAATTGCCGCTTTTGAAACGCCTGTAATTTTGGAAATTAAACTGCCCGCGCTTTTTAAGAGGTCATTTGCGATATATACGGTATATGCCTTGCTTTTGGCGTTAACCCTTACGCTTTTCATTTTGTGACACCTTTTTCTTTTGAGTATTCCCTTCTTCAAGCAGGGTGCAAAGTCCGTTTGGATTTTTCCTTTCTAAAACTTCCTTGTATTCTGACAAGCTATTTATAAGAATATCGAGTTCATTAATAAGATTATCACGATTTTCTATAAAAAGCTCTGTCCACATTATGGGGTTTAGTCTTGCGACACGCGTCAAATCCCTAAAGCTTCCGGCGGAAAAACCTTTATGACTTAAAGAGGCAGGGCTTTTAATATATGCGTTTGATACAATATGGGGAAGCTGTGAGGTAAAGGCTATTAATTCATCGTGCTTTTCTGCCGTAACGGCGTTTATGCTCAAGAAATTCATAGGCGAAAGCACTTTTTTAACGCGGTCAAAAAGTGCAATATTATCAAAAACCTTCGGAGTAATTACCATTGGCGCGCCGTCAAATAATGTCGCCCTGCTGTTTTTATATCCGAAAAGGTGCGAGCCTGCCATGGGGTGCCCTCCTACGAAAGTAAAGCCGTATTTATCGGATAGGCCGAACCCCTTTTCACAAACCATGCGCTTTGTGCCGCAGCAGTCCATAACAAGAGCATTTTTCGGAATAAGGTGCGCTATCATATCAAGGTATTCACAGGCGGCTTTCGGATAAAGGGCTATTAAAATACAGTCGCATTCACCGATTGTTTTTCCGTTTAACTCACCGTCAATTGCACCGTCTATAATTGCAAATTGGGTTATACTTTTATCAATATCATACCCAAATACCGTGTATCCGAAAGAGCGTTTATATGCCTTAGCAAGTGAGCCGCCTATAAGTCCCAAGCCTGCTATTCCTATTTTCATTAGCTCATCGCCTCTCGAATTTTTCTAACTGTCTTTGCAACAGCGTCAAACTGCTCCGGAGTAAGTGACTGCGCGCCGTCACAAAGAGCGCACTCAGGGTTGTTGTGGACTTCTATTATAAGTCCGTCTGCTCCTGCCGCCGCTGACGCCGCCGCCATAGAGCCTACAAGGCGGGAAATGCCCGTAGAGTGACTTGGGTCTACAACAACGGGAAGATGAGAAAGCTCATGAAGTGCCGGCACTGCCGACAAATCAAGCGTGTTTCGAGTGTATGTTTCAATCGTTCTAATGCCGCGCTCGCAAAGTATAACATTTTCATTTCCGCTTGCCATAATGTATTCCGCACTCATTAAAAGCTCCTTTAATGTGTTGGCAAGTCCTCTTTTTAAGAGAATAGGCTTATTGGTTTTACCGACTTCTTTTAGAAGCTCAAAATTTTGCATATTTCTTGCCCCTATTTGAAGCACATCAACCTCCTCAAAAAGCTCAATATCATTAAAATTCATAATTTCCGTAACAATCGGAAGTCCAGTTTCTTTTTTTGCTTTCAGCAGTAAATCTATACCCTCTTTATGCATGCCCTGAAAATCATACGGCGATGTACGCGGTTTAAACGCTCCGCCGCGAAGAAGCCCCGCGCCCGACGCCTTAACGCTTTTTGCGATTGATGTAAGCTGCTCCTCTGACTCAACAGCACAAGGACCCGCGATTATCTCAAAGTTGCCGCCGCCAATTTTCCTGCCGCAAATGTCCACAACAGTGTTTTCTGAATGGAATTTCCTGTTTGCTTTCTTAAACGGGTCGCTTATCCTTGTTACGGACTCTATAATAGACAAGCTTTCCAGAAGCCCTGTGTCTATTTCACTCGTATTGCCGATAAGCCCTATTATACAATGATATTTACCCTCAGACACATTGACCTCAAGTCCCATACTTTTGAACCATTCGCAAAGATTTTCCCTTTGCTGAGGTGTAGTTCCTTCCTTTAATACCGCTATCATAAAATCTCTCCTTAATTAAAAAATAAGGCCGCCCAGATGTGATTCTGTGCGGCCTTTAATCGTTAGCTATTGAACAGTCAAAAAGGTTTTATATCAGCACAAATCACTTCTACCCCGTTAAAAAGGTAAAAGTAAAAATAAAAGGATGCTGAATTCATAAGTTTGCGTTTCATTTCGCAAAACCCTTTCAAAAACTTTCTATTATTCTTATATCATATAAAAATTTTCCTGTCAAGCATTTTATTAAATATTTACAAAAAAACAGAAACCGTACTATATAATATGCCGAATTGAAGAAGGTTGACTTTCTTGCTGAGAAACTGTAAAATATAGGTAACAGTCCTTGTGTTTTACGGGCTTTAATAAAAAGGGAAAAGAGGGATTTAGTTTGATTACGAAACAACATAGACTTATAGATGTTGAAAGGGACGCCGCTGCAAATGAGTATTTGCGAGCCTTTACTTCAATTGATATTGTGCGCCGTATATTTTTTCCTTTGAGGTACTTTAAGTTTGAAACGCTTTCAAAAATCCCGGGCGGTATGTTTAATGATATGCATAACTTTGTAAACGGAGAGCCTGATGTTTTCCCGAAAGAGCATGAGCGGCGCAGTCCGTTATGGGGAGATGAAATGCCGTATGATATCGGCGGCGAAAGACCGTACATAGTTTCGTATTATATTGATAAAGAGGCGCCCGCGGTACTTGTTGTCCCCGGCGGTTCATATACGGGCGTCGCAATGCACCATGAGGGGCTGTTAGTAGCCGAGGCGCTCAATGAATTGGGTTATCACGCTGTAATTTTGCGCTACCGCACATCACCTAACAGATACCCAAGTTCTCATCTTGATATATACCGTGCTATGCAGTTAATACGCAAGCATGCCGCCGAAAATAAGGTGATTTCGGATAGTGTATACGCTATGGGTTTTTCCGCGGGCGGGCACCTTGTAGGGAGTATGACCGGCGTTTATGAGGAGTTAAAAGAGCAAACGGGAGAGTTAAAAGATGTAGAAGCTTTACCGAACGGGCTTATTTTAGGGTACCCTCTTATTAATTTTGATTTTAAGGTTTTTGGCGTTTCCGCAGGTATATTTCTGCTTGGCTCCGGGTATGACAAGGTACTTGCCACAAGAATTTCCGCTCACAACTTAGTTGATAGAAACTATGTGCCGACATATCAATGGTCACTAAAAGGCGACCCGCTCGTAAAAATAGACGGCAACTGCCGCCTTATGAAAGAGGCGCTCGATAAACACAAAATACCAAACCAGCTTCATATATTCACGGGCGAGCAGCACGGGACAGGGCTTTCAATTGGAACTAAAGCAGAAGTATGGTTCAAAGAATCTCTTGACTTTGTAGAAAAGCACAACAGAAAAGCCGCCGAAGTTAGATATTAGATTAATGGAAAACGGAAAAGTAAGTGTCTGTGACGCATTGACGCATTATAATAAAAGAGGGCAAATTCTTTTTGAGCTGAAAATCTATTTTTAATTCAAATTCAAGTGAGGACGAAGTCCTCCCGCAATTTTCTATTTTCGATTTAAAAATACCAATGTGTTTGTACAAAAAAATAATTGACACGCATAACAAGGTATGCTATACTAAACGAGCAATTTTGCGCTTATTACGGTGTAAAATTATTGATATTTGGAATTCCCTTGGGAAACCGGGCGAGACCTCGTCTTTATGGAAACCTTGGTAGAGAGTCGGTGTCATGGCTGAAAGCACCGTCAAGGGAGTAGTAGAACGGAGCAACACTCTGCCTGTTTAATTAAATATGAATGAAGTGGGCGCAAAGCGTCTAATGTGGGTGGCACCGCGGGAAAATTCTCGTCCCTCAGAAACAGTTTTGTTTTTGAGGGGCTTTACTATTAAGGAGGATTAATATGAATCCGTACAGAACGCACAATTGTGATGAATTAAGAAAAAAGGATATCGGTCAACAGATAAAGTTAGCCGGTTGGGTAGATACTATTCGTGACCACGGAGGTGTAACATTTATACATCTTCGCGACCACTATGGTATAACGCAAATAGTCATTAATGACGATGCTATGATGAACGGAGTTAACCGCGAATGCGTTGTCTCTGTTGAAGGCGTTTTGCGTGAGCGCGATGCTGAAACGATTAATGCAAAGCTCTCTACGGGAGAAGTGGAGCTAAAAGTTGATAATTTGACTGTATTAGGCAAATCTGTATCACAGCTTCCGTTTGATATTGATGAGTCTGTAAACACTCGTGAGGATGTGCGCTTAAAATACCGATTTTTAGATTTAAGAAATCCGGCTGTGCATCGTAATATTGTTATGCGTTCTGAGATTACCCGTTTTCTTCGTATGAAAATGGAGGAATTGGGTTTTATTGAAATACAAACGCCAATACTTACTTCATCATCACCGGAGGGTGCAAGGGATTACTTAGTACCCAGCAGAAAACACAAAGGTATGTTTTATGCCTTGCCGCAAGCTCCTCAAATATTTAAGCAGTTGCTTATGGTATCGGGATTTGACAGGTATTTTCAAATTGCTCCCTGCTTTCGAGATGAGGATTCAAGGGCTGACCGTTCACCGGGCGAATTCTATCAACTGGATTTTGAGATGGCTTTTGCAACACAGGATGAAGTGTTTTCAGTGGCGGAAAAAGTAATGTGTGATACATTTTCAGCGTTTTCTGATAAGAAGATAAGCGCGGCTCCTTTTAAGCGTATTCCCTTTGCCGAATCCATGTTGAGATATGGTACAGATAAACCGGACCTGCGAAACCCCCTCATTATTGAGGATTTAACAGATTTTTTTGCCGATGTGGACTTTGCTCCCTTTAGGAAAAAGCCTGTCAGGGGCATTGTAGCGCCGGATTGCGCTGCATCTTCTAAGTCTTTCTTCGAAAAGATGTTAGCATTCGCTACAGAAGAAGTCGGTATGAAGGGATTGGGGTATATTTCTGTGCTTGAAGGAATGGCGCTAAAAGGTCCCATCGTAAAATTCCTAACGGCTGAAAAGCAGCAGCTGTTAATAAATATGCTTGGATTGAAAGAAAACGACACGCTGTTCTTTATTTGCGATGTGCCAAAGCTTGTGGATAAGCTATCGGGTCAAATCCGCAGTGAATTGGGAAAACGCCTTGGTTTGATTGACGAAAACAAATTTGCATTTTGCTTTATTACAGATTTCCCAATGTATGAGGAGAACGAAGACACCGGAGTAATAGAGTTTACCCACAATCCGTTTTCTATGCCGCAGGGTGAAATGCAGGCTCTCGAAACCATGAATCCATTGGATATAAAAGCGATACAATACGATATAGTCTGTAACGGTGTAGAGCTATCCTCCGGCGCCGTTCGAAATCACCGCCCCGATGTGATGTTAAAGGCGTTTGAAATTGCAGGGTATACAGAAAAGGATTTAATTACAAAATTTCCGGCATTATTTAATGCTTTCCATTACGGGGCGCCTCCGCATGCCGGAATGGCGCCGGGACTTGACAGGATAGTAATGCTGCTTACGGGTCAGGAAAGCATCCGTGAGGTAATTGCTTTTCCGATGAATGCCAACGCACAGGATTTATTATTGGGCGCGCCTAATGAAGTGAGCGAATTGCAATTACGCGAGGCGCACATAAAAATAAGATAGGAGAATTCTTTATGGATATTGACATTTATGAAAGCATGACAAAGATGTCGCTATCAGAGCCTGAACGCTCAGAAATATCTGCACAGGCGGATAGATTAGTCAACAGTTTTGCCGCCTTAGAAAGCATAAATACGAATGATGTAGATGTGCTGTTTACGGTTTTGGATATAAAAAATGTGTTTAGAGATGATGCGGCGATAAAAGAGATACCGAAAGAAACCCTGCTATCAAACGCACCGGAACAGTATGACGGTTATTTTCAAGCGCCAAAAACCTTGGAGTAATAATTGAAAGGATGAGTACGGTGAGTTATTTTATAGAAGACTATGGTGTTCGAGGGCATAATGCTGTTGCTTTAGAAGATAGCATTATGCAAAAGGGCAAACAAGTTACCGCCAACTCTAAAATACTTGAGGGGTTTGTTTCTCCCTTTAATGCCGCAGTTGCAGAGCGGCTTATAAACGCGCAATTTACGGTAGCGGGGAAAACAAGTATGAATGAGTTTGGTATACCGTCCTTGTTAAACGGTCAAACAGAGGTTTTAGGCGCAGTAAAAGTCGTTTCGGATGGCGTAGTTGATTATGCTTTGTGTAACGATATTTTCGGTCAATACAGGAAACAAGCAGCAGAAAACAGTTGCTGTTATATTCACCCGACATATGGTACGGTATCTCGTTTTGGCATAATACCGCTTGCCTCCTCAATGGACCGAATTGGCGTTGTTTGTAAAAATATTTCAGACGGATTTAATGTTCTTAGTAAAATCGCGGGGAATGACTTTCGCGACGGAGCTATGTATCCGGAAAAGACATATAAGTATGAAATATCAGATAAGAGAATAAGAATTGGAATACCAAAAGCTGTTACTCAAAAAGATGAGTTGTTCGATGAAAATGTGACAAAGACTTTGGGTGAATGTTTTCAGACAGTTGATATGGAGCTTGAAAACTTTGATGTGTATAAGCAAGTTGTGTATATTCTGAGCTGCGCGGAAATCAGTAACAATATTAGCCGTTACGATGGCGTTAAATTTGGATATCGCACTCCCGCATATAGAGGAGTTAACGAATTATATATAAACACTCGTTCAGAAGGTTTTGGGACAGATGTGAAACTGACCGCTTTGATGGGAGCTATGGTTCTGTCACAAGAGAATTATGTCCCTTATTACGAAAAAGCTATGAAAGTCCGACGCTTAATTAAAAACTCTCTCCGGTTCGATAATTATGATGTTATTGCGTTGCCATGCAGCATAGGTAATGATTCGTATGAAAATCTTTCGCTGTACGCCTTGTCTGCCTTAGCTGGTCTGCCTTCTGTGACTTTTAAGCATAATGGTCATAATATTCAGCTCGTTGGCAATGTAAAAAGAGAGGACTTATTATTAACAGCTTGGGAGGTGTGCCGGCATGAATTATGAAACTGTCATAGGGTTAGAGGTTCATGTCGAATTGTCGACAGAAACAAAACTATTCTGTGCCTGCTGTGCAAAATTCGGAGCCGAGGCAAACGAAAATATTTGCCCTGCCTGTATGGGCATGCCGGGTATGCCCGCCGTTATAAATAAAAAGGCGGTTGAGTTGGGTATTGCCGCTTCTCTTGTTACGAACAGCGAGATAACGCCTTGTATGACCTTTGATAAAAAGAATTATTTTTATCCCGATTTACCCACAGGGTATCAAATTACCCAGTGGTTCGCTCCCATTTGCAAAAATGGGTGGATTGAGATTGAAACTTCAGAAGGCAAGCGCAAAATCACATTAAAGCAAATACACATTGAAGAGGATGCCGGAAAATTAGTACACGATAATAGAATTGGCGCGTCTCTTATTGATTTTAATCGGACATCCGTTCCGCTCGTGGAAATCGTAAGCAATCCCGACTTTCGGACAGCAGAGGAAGTTGTTGCTTATTTGGAAAAATTGCGGCTGCTGTTAAGCTTTGCGGGGGTATCGGATTGCAAAATGCAAGAAGGCTCTATGCGTTGTGATGTCAACATTTCTGTGCGTAAAGTGGGAAGTACGGCGCTTGGAACTCGTACTGAAATAAAAAATATGAACTCACTGAAAGCGATTGCCGCTGCGATTACCTTTGAATCCCAGCGCCATATAAACGCCCTCGAAACGGGAAGTGAGGTTTTGGTGCAGGAAACGCGCAGATGGGATGATAATATTGGGGAGACATTCTCCATGCGTGAAAAAGAGGCGGCGGCAGATTATCGATATTTTCCGGACCCTGAGATTATGCCTATAGAGATTGGTGACGATTGGATTAACGATGTTCGCAATAGCTTGCCGGAAACATCATATGATAAGTATGCTCGCTTGACACAAGAATTAGGATTGTCTGAGTATGACAGTAAAATTATCACAGGAAGTAAAAATCTTTCCGACATTTTTGACGGTACTATGAAGTACTTCGATAACCCCAAGGAAGTTGTCAATTGGATTATCGTTGAGTTACTCAGCATAGCAAAGGGTGATAATAAGGGTGAAGATGATGTGAAGATTGATTGCCGAAAGTTCGCCGAAATTATGGAGTTGGTTGATAATAAGACGATAAACCGCAACATAGCAAAGAAACT
>LSQX01038073.1_pt1 | contig 15218 bp, 23 predicted proteins | sample 654561 | NCBI WGS metagenome assembly LSQX01 (sample SAMN04489861, study PRJNA283612) | anaerobic digester metagenome | isolation source: 4 biogas reactors fed with cattle manure at either 37C or 55C with and... | place: Denmark: Kongens Lyngby | collected 2014 | reverse complement strand
AATCTCGGTATCCGGGCAATCGTGTTCCCGGTCATCATCCCAGAAGAACCGCAGGTTGCCGCCATGACCATGACCGCCTCGGCAACGAACATCGACGCGCTGCTCAACGGAGTCCTTTCAGGTCTGGAACGTCAGGTAGCCGAGATCCGCAACCGCCAGGACGAGCGACGGAAGAAGGAGGAAGAGGAGAATGCCAGGAATGCAACATGACGACCCCGACTTCGATTGCGGGGAAATCGCGTTTGAACGGAGAATTGACTACGCAGAGACCGTCTGCGATATCTACGGTCACGCACAGCCGGGCGATGATGGGAAATGCCCGAGGTGTGGAGAGATACTATGAGCGAGGCGCATGGTGCTCAATGCGACCAATGTACGCGGCATTGCGTGCCCGGAGACGGTCGGACATGGATCACCCTCAAGGACGGCCCGATCAAAGTGACCTGCTACGTGAAGAACGAACGCAGAAGCAACATCTCGTATGGACGCCTTGACTTCTGCTCGATCGACTGTCTGGTCGCCTACGTCGCGGCTCTGCAAGCAGAGATTCCTCCCGCAACCCATACCGTCGACGTCATCCGACATCAGTCCGTCCTGAACGAGCCGATATCGAAATTCACAGGAGACGAACAAGATGGCAAAGAAAAAACGTGAGACCCGATCTTCCCGGCTGAAAGAAGCCATGGGGATCGCGGAGAATGCAAAGTTCGTCCTCGACGAGATCCTGCCGGAACTCAAAGATGCGATCGAGGTCGGGGTCGACGACGAGCAACGCGAGAAGATTGCGAACGCCACCAGAGACGCCCTCACGAACGTCGAGGATGCGACAGGTCGCGTCATGGAACTCCAGGAAGAGATGCAATCGTGGGTGGAGAACATGGGGGGAACCAACCTCGCCAACACCCGGAAATACGAGGACGCATCTGCAGCGGCGGAACTCCTGGAATCCGCTGTCGGGTATTTCGATAACATCGAGATCCTCGACACCGCCGATCTCAGAGACATGGAGGTCTCGGATCTGGTCACGTTCGTGGAAGATGCCATATCGGAACTCGACTCCGCCATCGATGAATGCAACGGGGTCGAGTTTCCAGGGGCGATCGATCATGACGCCCAGCATCGGAGATGACATCCGTCCCGTATATTGACCTCTTCGGAGGGATAGGAGGGTTCAGACTTGGGATTCAAGGGAGCATGGGTACAGCGACGTGCGAGTGGTATTGCGACAACGACAAATACGCGACCGCGATCTACAACCACAATTTCGGGGAAGACTGGAAACCAACTGACATTCGAGACGTTCACGTCAAAGATATCCCCGATCACCGCCTGCTCGCAGCTGGCTTTCCATGCCAATCCCATTCCTGGGCAGGAAAACGACAAGGATTCTGTGATCCAAGAGGACAATTATTCTTCGAGATTGAGCGCATTATCCGGCATCACCAACCTGAAGTCATACTCCTGGAGAACGTTAAGGGATTGCTATCATCAGGACGAGGGCGAGTCTTCGCCCGGATCCTCGATACGCTTCGGGACTGTGGGTATGTGGGGGAATGGTGTTGTGTCAACAGCACGGCATTCGTGCCTCAAAATCGAGAACGAATCTACATTGTCGGATATCTTGGAGGAGAACCCCGAGGAGCATTACTACCTTTCGCGGATCGCGACGGAGAGCCTTATCGAACATGCGTGGAGGCACAAGAGAAAAGGGAGCGGCTTTGGGGCTACCCTGCTAACACCCTTCAACAAAGAGACTATAAGAGTGGTGCGATGCAATTCGTCGTCCAGCCCAGACCCTGTCTCACCAAAAACCGATGGGGGAAAGAGCCAAACGGACGATATTTCGGAGACGTCGAAGAGCCCATGTTCTCCCTGACGACGCAGAACAACAAAGGCGTCTGCATCCAGCGCACTGTTCGTCCCGCAATCCACGCATGCCTCACCCCCGAGCGACAGCAGAAACGTCAGGACGGTCGGCGCTTCAAGGACGCGGAAGAACCCATGTTCACCCTGACGACATCAGATGTTCATGGGGTGCTGGTGAACGACGGCATCGAGTATACCATCCGGAAACTCACGCCTCTCGAGTATGAGAGGTTGCAGGGGTTCCCGGATAATTGGACGGCAACCGGCACGTTCGACGGGGAGGAGAAATCCATCAGCAAGTCTCAGAGATACCGAGTCTGTGGGAATGCCGTCAGCGTCCCGGTTGTCTCTGCAATCTCACGTCATCTTTGGAACGTGATGCCATGACTGAAGACCAAAACATCGATGAGGTGGAATGGTGAGCGAACCATCCCACCGACCCCTCGTCATCTCGGTCGACTTCGACGGGATCATCGTGAAACCAGCGTACCCCGATATCGGGGAGACCGATATGTTCGTCGTCAAATGCCTTAAAACTCTCAAGAATCACGGGGCATATATCATCTTGAACACCTGCCGCTGGGGAGAACCTCTGGATGACGCCGTCGAGCATTGCCGGAACCTCGGGCTCGAGTTCGACGCCGTGAACGCGAACCTCGATCACATGATAGCCCGGTGGGGAGAGTGTCGAAAACTCGGTGGCGATATCTATATCGACGACCGGGATATCTGCCACGGCCCGATCCGGATGAAGTTCCGGCTCTGGACACTGGCAACGTTCTATCACACGATATGCAAGCGTTACAACAGGAGCGTATAATCATGTCACGCTACAAGATTGGCAACATCTTGCGGGGATACCTATTTCTCGCCGCAAAAGACGACCGGGAAGCATGGGATTCGGGGCGGATAGCATTCAACACCGCCGTCCCGACCGACAGCCAGGCCGGACGCCAGATTGAACTGTATGTCGAAAAACCGGTGCAGGTCACACAATCATACCGGGAAGATAACACGACCGGATGGTATCCGGTGCTCGTCGGTATGAGCAAGGATCCCTTCCCGGAACCCCACCCCCCAAAACCTGCCATCAAGAACTGACGAGGTAGTTAGATGTCACGCAAACGGGATATCGGAAAATTCTGCTGGAAATGTCTGTATGAGGGAAAAGAGAGGCTTGCGACCTGTGAGAAGAACGGGTTCCCCCTCTGCGACGAGCACCGGGACACGGATCCCGACACCATGGGAACCATCCTGTTCCAGCTTCTCTGCCAGGCGATCTAGATGCGAAAATACACTCGCGGCGATGTGGTTCGACTGAAAGAACCCATCGTCGAAGCCGTCGTCGGGGAAGATCACAGAACCTCTGTCTGGGTCACCGCCGGGGGCATGTCCGGATATATCCGAAAAGACGCGATCGAGGAACATCGACATGGCCCATAAAATTGTTCATCTGCAAGGGGATTTCCCATTCAAACGCGCCAAGACACCGTTTGATCGGTCTATTAAAGAGGTTAAGCAACTCCTGGCAAAGTTCGGATGCACGCAGGTTGCGGAACTGACCGATTACGTCGATGGCGTGGAACTGACGTCAATTGCGTTCATGTTCCACGGCATTCCGTACCGGATCGACGTGCCGGTCATCTATGTCAACCAGCGGGATTCGAGCAATCGCATCGTCGAACGTCAGAACACCCGGATTGCCGGGAGAGTCGTCGTCGCACACGTAAAAGCGCTCGTGGTGGATGTCGAACTCGGGCTCATGGATTTCCAACAGGCCATGGTGGGACATCTCGTCCTGCCCTCGGCGGAAGGAACCGTCAGCCTCTACGATGCTGCGGCACATGAGGGTTTTGCCGAGTTCCTGTCCCGGAAATTCCAGGAGAGCGGATTCGATGGAAACTCGCTCAAACCCTTCGAGACGTGGCCACAGTTGATGGAGCGACCATGAACCTAGAACTCTACCAAGAAGACCGACCTGAGAACCTCTCTCAGGCCGGTTCGATCTGTAAGTCTGCCGTCGACACCTGGGGATTCGAGAAACAACTGGATGTGGTTGTCGAGGAGCTGAGCGAGCTCATCCTTGCCATCCAGAAATGGAAGCGATACCGAAACGACGAACGGATGCGGGATGTCGCGGAAGAAGCAGCCGATGTCAGGCTTGTCTTATTGCAACTGCAGTATATGTTCGATACCCAGGTCAATCCCGACTTTACGAAGCACATGGAAGATATGATGCAGTTCAAGCAGAACCGCATCATGCGACGAATCGATCGGTATGTTGAACGAAAGGATTAAGGCTGCTGCTGAAAAACGCACCCCAACGTATGCCGTCCATAGAGATTGAAAGAGATGCGGTTCCCGAGTGGGTCGTCCGGGAGACCGGACAAATCCTCATCATCATTGACCGTGCGGGAACGGAGTATTTCTCCCAGATCTCGACACTCGAAAAGAAACGCGAGATCTCGGACGTCTACTTCGACGGCGAACTTTCCTTCACCGTTTCTCCCTATCGATTCGTAGCACACGTTGCACGCGACGCAATCTACGGGTGCCGCTGCATCTCTCCTGACCCCGCCCCGAACTTCATCGTTCGCCGGGCGGAATGGTTCCGACGCGAGTTCATCCGACTTGTGACCGCGCACGCACGGATGCTGGAAGACAAGATAGAATCGCTCGGCTGGAAGGTTGGAATCGATGAACCAGACGGCTATTCTTACACGAAATCCGGATATCGCATTTTCATCCCGTTCGCAGAAGCTTCCGTGAGCGATTGCCGGTTCTACTTCGAAGCGTGACGCTCCGGACGCATACCCTTTATTAAGGTGTTTGTTAATAGTCTCCTACACTGGTGCGACCCATGGCGAGAAAAAAATCCGAGTTCCCAATCGGGAAGCAGACCGTAAACCGGTATCTCAAATATCCCGATGAGCATTGGAGACCGCTGACGCCCTCCGATGTTCTTGCGAAAGGCATGGTCATCCGGAACACCTCCGACCCCACGAACCCGGAGTCCCTCTTCTATATCATCACGGATCAGGCAAACAAACACGGGTTACATGGGCTCCGCAGGATCAACGGCACCCGCGAGATCGATCTCCTGACCCAGAAGATCCAGAAAGAGTATAGCGTCTACGTCGGCCCTCCAGATAAGAAGGAAGATGCATCAGAAGAACATCCGGAGACGAAACCCACGCCAGAGGAACTCGAGCGGGCACAGGTCATCGCTGAGCAGAAGCAGATGCAAGGCGAGATGAAACGCGCTCCTCCCGGAGGGTTGCATATCAAGGGGGGTGATAAGCTCCTGGAGAAGATCAAAGCGGGGGAATCTACGCGCCCCGCCGACCCAGTTTCGACGGGGCAAGGCGCAAAACCAGCACCCAAGGAGACGAAACCTCGCGGGCGTCCCCGGAAGACTCCGGAACAGACGTTCAAGACCCCGGATGCAGAAACCATCCGAAAAGTTGCCGAGTTAGGCGAAAAGATCAGCGGGAAACTCCCGAAGACGACCAGCGAGAGAAAGGTAAAGGAGGAGGAGGAACGGCTCCTGATGACGGCATGCGCTGCCTTAGTCATTGGATCTGGATCCATCCCAGACGCACAGATATGCGAGGAGACGTTCAAGGACAAGATCGGTCACCTCGCAAACGCGGTCGCCCTCCACGAGATCACGCATGATGACGCTGTCCGGGAGATCGTCCGGCTCGTCAAGCAGGAACTCGAAAAGAAAGGAGCCCAGCAGTTCTCCCCGAAGGAGACGAAGCGGATCGAGCAGCTCGAGACCAGCGTGGTGAGCATCTCAAAGAAACTTGATCAGATGAACAACCAGATGAAAAACGTGATCCTCCGATGGGAACAGATATCGCCTGTCCTCCCGACGAGCCACGTTCAGTATTACCTGAAAGACCGGAAGAAAGGCGGGAAAGGAGGAAAGGTCGGCGTCACGTCCTATCATACCGGGAAGGTCGAGGCAGTCGATACCGAGAAATCCCTGGACGAGATGGACGAGACCCTCGTGCTCTACATCAAGAACGGGCTCTGTTTCCACATAAAATCCGACGATATCCCCACGTTCCATGAACTCTACGCGGACGCGCTCGATAAAGAACCGGAGATGGTCTATGGGTTCGATGCCGAGACGGGCGATATCATGTACGACGTTTCCGACACCAGTGGCTACGACTACATGCTCTGCGTCGATCTGACGCGGCGGAAAGCGGATCTGCCCTACGCAGCGGCGGGCGGACGGGTTCCCCACCCACGAGCATGGGTCAGGGCCGTGGAACGGCAATTGCCGAAGGTGAAGATCGATGTGACAGATGATGCGGAGCTGGCATAACCATGGTCGACGCGATGGATAACCGGGGAACCCGGTTCGATATCTTCTGCACGCTCGTGAAGGCTCGAAAACCCATGACAGCCTCCGCCATCGCAAAGAAGATGAAACAGCCCCGGCAACTCGTCGCATACCATCTTCCGGCACTCGAAGATACCGGCCTCATCGTGCATGACGGGAACGATTATTTCTGCCAGCCGATCTTCGTCAACGAAGATCTGATCGACTTCGCGGTCGAGAAGATGCAGGAAGTGTTCTCGATGATGCTGGATGCCGGTATCTATGCAGGATCCGAGGAAGACTCCGTGGCGGACGAAGATCGGGAGACCATCGCCACGAACTGTCTGCAAGCACTCATCTACATTGTGGCATCGGAACTTTCTGCATAGGGAAACGATTATATCCGATTCGAACCCACAGTAGATCGAGGGAGCAATCTCTCATCTGGGCAGGACACTCGTCGGTTTCTTTTCAAAAAGGACATGTCAGGTGTGCACGGTTCCAGCACGAACCTGCACACCTCGATTCCTCTTCTCTCATTGCGCCAAAAACTCGCCTGCGGGACGCTTGTCAAAAAATCTTTTTTGACACACCTTTTTATATTCCAAGGGTTATACAAAGAGATCAGGTGAAACAACATGGGAAAGAGTGCAATTAAACTGGTTCTCTCGCAGCTTCAGGTCGTTGCTCCCCAGAAGGGAGACCAGGGGCCGTATGTCCGGTCTCGTCACAGCGTGCAGACTTCTGCTCGTCTCCGCAGACACCAGAGCTGTGTCGGCTCTGAGATGCGTGGCAAGAGCTTCTCCAACCGTGACGCTGCTCGCAAGGCATTCGCTGCGGCCAGCGCCAAGTGCCGGAACGCATAAGAGGGGATTCCCCCTCTTAACCAACCTTAATCAGATCTTCTTCTTCAGCGATTTAACCGTCAAGACGTCTCCACCCAGGGAGACATGCAGTTTCTCGCCTTCTTTGATATCGTTGACAAAAGGGGTGAGAGCATCGTTCAGTTCATCCAGACGCTCTTCGTTCATTCTGACGACTTTCACACGACCTTCGTAGAGTTCCAGGTCGTCATTCTTGTTTCCACTCAAGATATCGCCCGTCCTTCAGCTGCACGACGAGTTGGGGCACCCGATCGATCCCGAGCGCCTGGACGATCTCGAAACCTTTCTCGTCCCCGACATCGACGACCATCAGCGTCCCATCGAGGATATCATCCATGAACTCTTCCATGGCCTCGTGACATCCGGGACACTCGGATTCCGTCACCAGATATAGCCCGACAATATCAGACGCTTCCAGCGATGTCACGATCTCGTCGTCGAGCGGAGGATTCTCGACCGGAGGCGCACTCGTCACCCGGACGGAAGGAGGGATGGATATCCCCCTCCGGGACAGAATCCGTTCCCTCAGCCTCTCCCGAACGTTGCTCCGGTCGATCATGCAAAGCACTCCGTCATGGCTTCCGACCACGCGATCTGGAACGCCTCCATGACAGAGTATCCGGTCTCGGTATGGGCATCCCATGCTCGCGCAAGGATCCATTTCCGAAGGGCACGGAGATCGCCACAGACGTCTCCTGTGAGCCCCTCCCCTACAATGTCAGGGCACGTCTCCTCGAAGGGCAGGAGTTCATCAATCTCTTCTGGCGTGAAGCCCATGAATCGAGCGGCCTGGGCGAACACCTGCTCCGGTGTCGCACACATGTTCTGGGCTTCTTCCCACGCCATCTCGCAAAACTCATTCGAATCTGGGTCAATTCCGGTCATGATTTCACTCTCTTTCTGACTTGTTCTCGTTCCGTTTCCTTCAATGCGCTCCACCGCGAGCCTTGAGGGAGAACTCCTTCTTCCTCCATCCGCTTCATGGTGGTATACATTTTATCGGTCTTCCTGACCACGGAAACTCGTTTTTCAACGGCTTTCGCCGCCGCTGCGATCTCCTTTTTGCAGACGTCACACTTGGTGAGTTGCTTCGCCTCGTTCAGCGCCCGAAGCGCCTCACTGACTTTCTCTGCAGCACTGGGGCGAGATGCTTCCCTGACGGGGGTTGCTTCGACGACCTGCTGTGCCCTCTCCGCACTCCGGGATCCAAGCCCGCTCGCATCCACGATCTTCAGCATATCCGCACGGAGATCGGATAACTGCGGTTCCGGCATGAAGATCCGGTCGACGGCGACCATGACGACCTTCGAGAGCACCGTTCCCGCAAGAGATCCAACCACGGCGGTCGGAGAGATCGCGACTTGCGGCTGATCCTGTGTAACCATGACGCCAGGAGCGATCTCTCGCGCCTGCATCTGCTGCTGCTGCGTGTGCACGCTCTACATCTCCTCGTCCGAGTTGGGGGCCAGTCCGAGCCCGTCAAGAATCTCCCGAACCTGGCGATCGAGCCATTCCACCCCTCCCGGCGTATTCTGGATCATCGACCACCTGAGCTTCTGATCTTCCTTGAGCCACATCACCACCAGTGCGGTCACGCTCCCGTAATCCTGCGAGATCTTATTGACGAACGTCTTGCCATACTCGTGGACGTACGGGATCTGTCCCGCACTTCCCCGAATATCGCCTTCTCCTGCCCCCCAGAGCGATTCGTCGTTCAGGATCGCTTTGTTGATGTCCGAGGGAGAGAACTTCGAGACCGCCCCGTTCAAGATGCTCCGGAGAGACTTGGTTGCCGCGCTGATGACAATGTTATGGACGAAATCGTTCCCGGTCATGCTCAGTAATGCACCCCCATCGACTTCTGAACAGGTTCATCCACGTCCTGCGTTATAACGTTTCCCGTCTCCTCTTCCAGGAAGGATTCCTGTTCCGGCACGTCCTCTGCCTCGAACTCGACGTTCCCGTTCGATGCTCCCATCTGGGGGGTCGGCGCGATCTTGTTGACGGCATCTCCGAAGTCGGGAGACTCTACGATCGGGAACACCGCGCTACAGTACGGACACGAGACGACCTGTGCGTCTCTCGGGGCAATGATGAGTTGCTTACACTCCGGGCACTTCATGCCCATCGACCCATCCTCCATCAGGAGCGCTTCCATCTGCCGCTGCTGCTGCTGCTGTGGTGCTACGGGCGTGCCGCCCATCCCACGAGACATGAATGTTACCGCGAGCGCCTGTCCGACAACCTGCAGACCATCGTCCATCGCTTTGCGCCACAGTTCACGATCTTCGCGTTTTTCGTCAAACTCCCGCTGTTTCAGGCTAAGTTCTCCCTCCGTTGCCTTCCACTTGATGAGTTCCCGGAGTTCCTCTATATCACCCGAATAGCGAGAGTCGCGGCCTTTTTTTAGTTCGTCAAGAATTGCCAGGAACATCTGTTCGGTGACTCCCCCCTTGTCCGAAGATTCCAGAATGTGTTTCAACAACATCGTCATCGTCGGATCGGACTGTTGCTTGTTCTGGTTCTGCAACAGGCTGACCACGATCGTCTTCAGGATCGTGTCGTCCTGTGTCGGCTGTTGCCGCTGCGGGTTCATCTGCACGATGACCGACTGAAGATCCCGCAGGATGCGATCGCTCATGCTACCCACGGACTCCGCAACGAGTTCTTTCACCTTCTCCTCGCTCAGCCCGCGTTCGCGGTTCTGGTTCGGATACACCATCGTGCCCGACATCGGCCCCATCATGGGGTTCCCGAACGGCGTCATGCCGCCCATCCCGCCCATCATGGGATTCATCATCCCCATCATGGGGTTCAACTGCGGGAACAGGCTCTGCTGCTGGGATTTCAGGGTATCCTCGACGATCTTCTTGACCATATCCTCGAACGCTTTCGGGTTGCTTTGTGCCCACATCTGCATCATGGGGTTGCCCTGCATCATCTGCATCCCGACCTGTTGGGCCATCTGCCGATACTGCATATCATTCGGGCCGGGAGCCATCGGAGCGCCGCCACCGGATCCTCCGTTCGGGTTTGTGCTTCCGAACGGGCCGAGCGGCGGGCCATCAAGACGTTCCGTCATCCTCCGATGCTCCTCGATCTTCTTCTGGTAGCTCGCCCAGGCCAGCCGGAACCGTGCCACGACGCTCTTGATGATGCCGTCCTGGATCCCGTAGTACCGGGCGTCCGAGACGAACCGATCGGTCGTCCATCCATCCGGCATGAGATCTGCAACCATCTGCAACGTGTAGATGACATCCTCCTTGAGCCCGGAGTCACGGATCACTTCGCGTAGCACCTCGAGCGGCTGTTTCTCCTCGACGACCTCGATCGGAGGGAACTTCCGCGTATAGTCGTCTTTGTCCCGCACCATGGAAGACGACGTCACCCGTGCCCGCTGCACGTCAGATAACTCGTCCGACGCGAACGGAGACCGCTCAGGATGCGGGGTCACGGGAATTCCGGCTCGCACCATATCTCGAGCGGGCACCGTCGTCTGGAATTGTGGAGTGGTCGTGGGCGATACCATCGGCTGCTGCGGTTCCGGAAATCCCTGGGTGAACCCATTTGCATCCACCGCGAGAGGTGCAGTGGGCTCTTCCGGTTCGGGCGGCGTCAGCGGTGCCACCCCTTGTCCTGTTCCGTAAAGTCGATCATGCATCTCCTTCATCAATCGCTTCGCGTCGTCGGCGCTGATTCCCATCAGTTCCGCGACCTTCTTCGGCGTCAGCGGAGCAGGCGCTCCACATACCCGTCCGTCTTCAACGTGGGGACACCGAACAGTAAACGCATTGCCCTTCTTGGTGACGGTCACCATATCTTTCGTGACCACGAACTCGTGACCTTTTAGGCACTTCGCGCTGATCTTCATCCCATCACTCATCGTAATCTCTCCGTTCATCTGTCACTTCTCGCATGGTGGGTCTGGCATTCTCCCGGATCTTATCGAGCTGCCGCACGCCATCATAGATCGAGAAGAGTGTGCCTACCACGGCAGAAGAGCCCGTAACCACCATCTGGAAGCGGGTTTCAAACGGAATCTCTTCATTCCGAAATCCCTCGACTGCGGTATGCACCGCTGTCGCGAGGAAACTTCCGCTGGCCTGACATGCCTGCTGCATCTGGCTCATGTCTCCCAGCACCTGTACGAATTGGGCTGGTTGCATCACCGCGATTTCCGTTGTCTTGGTTTCCCCCGACTCCGGCTCTCTCGCGGCGACAACCCCCATTGGGCGATGAATCTTGCCCGCATCTACCTGACGCTCGAACTCCTCGTAGATCTGTTCGCCTCGCGTCACCGCTCGCGAGATCGTGGTCTTATGGACGCCATATTCTTCCGCAAGTTGCGCAAGAGACGTCTTCTTACACCCGATCCCCCGTGCGCGTTTGTAGATGACGACCGCATCTTCATCGGTAATTTTTGAGTTGTTGCTCGCCATCGAAACAGCATCGCATCGCTACCTATTTAACACTTAGCACGATGCGTGCTACGATTGACGCATCTGATGCTCGCTTGAACGCATGTCACGTCGTCGCAGCGCGTCACCCGAAGCATTTTTGACATGCTGGGGCATATGTGTCTCTTGGCGGGAGCGCGATAGGTTGGAATCTCGAAGATCGAAACGTGCGGCCCGATGTGCCGACCGGTGGATCGGCGTCGACCTGAACACAAAAGGACACGTCGCCGTGGTTGCTAATCCCTACACGGGAAAAGTGCTGAAACTTGGCGGAGATCTGGGACACGTCCACATGAAATACCTTGCCATACGCAACGACGCCCACGATCACCCAGGGAAAAAGAACCTCTGTCGTCGCCTGAAACGAAGACATCATGCAGCCATCCGGGATCGACTCCACAAGATCAGCCAGGCTGTCGTGCGAGAGGCAAAAGCACATGACTGCGGCATTCGAATGGAAGATCTCAACTTCGGGACGAAGAGCCACGAGCGCACCGCCGGGTATACCATGGCGTCATGGACGTTCCGGGATCTCGTGTCGTATATCGAGCACAAGGCTCGACAATACGATGTCCCGGTCGAGTTCGTGAACCCATCGCATACCTCGAAGGCATGCAGCAGATGCGGGCAGATCGGTATCCGTTCCGGAAAAAAGTTCCGATGTCCTCATTGCGGGCACGCTGATCACGCGGACGTGAACGCAGCCTTCAATATAGCGTTGCGGAATACTGTGGGTGAGCCTGATCAGTCCGGCACAGACAGAGATGCGCCGGAGGGGAGAACCGACGCCCCCATTGCAGACGTCCTCCCATGGAGGCTGGGAGAGTTTGATGTCGAAGGCTTGCTGCGACGATAAGCAAGCCCCGCCGGTACCTATTTTTCAGTACGCGTCTTCTGGCGCGGAATTGTTAAGATAATCCTCCCGGATCATCTCGACATCGTAGAACGCAATCGCGTCGAACTTATACCCGAACATCGGGTTGACATAGAGATAGTGTAGCCCGATCTGCTCGACCGCATCCTGCACGTCCACGCCTTCTCGGGTCGGGAGCACCTCGATCGCCACATACCCGGTCAGGCCGTCGATATCATAATGCGTGCCCCACCGCAGATCTTTTGAGGTTTTGAGGGCGTCGTATGCCTTCCGGATCTCGGGATGGTCAAGCAGCGCCGTGATCGCAGAATCGAAATGTACCGCGTTCGCCACCTCTTCGAGCGCTCGTTCCGGGTCGTTGTAGTGCAGATCCCGCTCGACGATCTGACGGACGGTCTCCGCATCGACTTCGCTCCCGCTCGGGACGTTTGCCATGATCGTGCCGCCCATGAACGTCCACTTCCCGTCATATGTCAGCCCGGACTGCCCTTCCGCAAGATGCGCCATCTCGTGGGCCAGCGTCCCGATGATCAATGTCAGCGCGGTTCCACGAGAGATCACTCCGAACGCGACCTGTAACGCAAAGATATCGACCATCAGGACACTGATCGAGAGTTCTCGGGTCTCGTTATCTACCCGCCCGGAATAGCTGTTATATCGATCGGATTCTTCCTGGACGAACGCGGGCGGGATGAAGATCGGGTAGACCAGACGGATGGCTGCTGTCAGGAACGGATGGTTCACCAGATATGACCACCGAGAGAGTCCCGAGGTCTTCACATATTCATCGACCGTCTCGTGGTCGATCAACGCCCAGACCAACCGCCCATCGGACATCGCGTATCGATGAACCTTATGTCCGGAGAACGGCATCTTCGCGAACCCGCGAGATTTCGAGGTTGGTTCCTCCACAGATTGCGTAAGGCCCAGTGCATGCACCATTTTTTGTAACTCGTCCGGATCCGATGCCGCGACGACCTGCACCGCGCAGGTGCCGCCTTCGAAGAACACCCGGTGGCCGTCCGGGTTTACGACCAGCGTCGAGAGGCCCGAGAGATCTGCAATCTCGGTTGCAACATCTATCGCGGTATAGAAATCAGTGCCGAGTTCTTCCAGGGGATCTCTCCAGAATCCCGTGTATTTCTCACCAACATCTCCCCAGCAGTCCTCGCATTCTTCAACCACCGCACCGCATCGGAGGATCTGGTATTGCTCCCCGTTCCACCCCACGATGTAACCAAACTCCTCGTCTCTGCGGGTTACCCCCGCATCGTCATCATACATATCGTCGTACTCCATGCCGAGCCGCCTCTACGTCTCATTTTCGCCCGAATGTTAAAAACCCTGTGCTTCTCCCACAAGCGTGACTCCCCCATCTCAAGTCCACACTTTCGCGGAGCACGGGGCGTACCTTTTTAAATCCTAGGGTAAAACCACCCGTTAGAGGGTATGGGGTTTGAATCGCAACATGTCAGACGAATGCTCACTGTTATGCCAGGAAGCTCTCAGACTCGTCAAGATGGTCGATGATCTTGAACACCAGTTCCGACTCGCCCAGCAGGGGCTACAGACCCTGTCATGGAGCACCTATAGCATCGCCCTGACAACCGGGGCAAAACCGACACCAACTACCCTCAGCGACGAGCAGATGGCATACTATCGGAACCAGCTCATCGAACTGGAAAAAGATATCAATTATGTCAGATCGGGCATGGCCCGGATCCTCCCCTACTGCACGGGAGATCGATGAACGAATCTCCCATCGCATCTATTGTGTTCGCCCGAGCCCGTATGACACGCTCCCGATGCCGAGGAACAGGAGCAAGAACGGGAAGATATCCGTGACGGAGGTCGAGACCGGCTCCCGGTCGAAGACGGTCACTGCATGGCTGATCGTCACACCATCCGTGGTATGCCCGTTGTTCACCTGCAAGGTCACGTCGTAATGACCGGGCTCCCGATAGACGTGCATCGGGTTCCGGATCTGTGCCTCGTCCCCATCCCCGAAATTCCATTTCCATGAGATCGGGTTCCCAAGGCTGGTATCGGCAAAATACACGGTAAGCGGCGCATACCCCGCGCCTGGGCCGTAACTGAACTTCGCCTGAACCTCACTCGGAGGCAAGGAACCATCGGTGACAGTAACGGCATTCTCGACGACCATGGTTTTCGTCTGAGTTCCGTCCCCGACAGTAAGGGTCACGGAATACATACCTGGGGTCGAATACGTCTTCGATGGGTTCCGGGTGGTGGACGACGTGCCATCCCCGAACGCCCAGTGCCACCAGGTCGGGTTCCCCGACGATAGGTCTTGGAACGAGACCGTCAGGGGAGTTTTGCCAGACTTCGGGTAGACCGAGAAATCCGGCACGATGTCCGATATCGGAGGTTCATACGATGTTACGACAACGAACGCCTGCTTGGTGATAGAATCGGGGGGATCCTGGGGGTTCCATACCGTCAGTTTCACATCATATGATTTTGCCACCGCATAGGTGTGCACCGGATCCCTCTGGGTCGAGAACCCCCCGTCTCCGAACTCCCACTGGAAATTCGTGGCGTCTCCCGTGGTAAGATTCGAGAAATATACGGTCAGCGGGGCCGCGCCCGTGCGAGGTTCCGCCGAGAAGTTCGCGAACGGCTGAACCAGGTTCTCTGTCACATGAATATAGTCGTATCGAATTTTCGTGTCCGTCCCATTGGTATTGGTTTCAATCCTTGTTCTCTTGGATGTCGCTCTGAAAGAGCGGGGAACAGCCCCACATTGGGCGCGTAGGGAAGTTTCAATCCTTGTTCTCTTG
>LSQX01266602.1_pt1 | contig 15219 bp, 5 predicted proteins | sample 654561 | NCBI WGS metagenome assembly LSQX01 (sample SAMN04489861, study PRJNA283612) | anaerobic digester metagenome | isolation source: 4 biogas reactors fed with cattle manure at either 37C or 55C with and... | place: Denmark: Kongens Lyngby | collected 2014 | reverse complement strand
GGTGTCCTTAATTTGGACACCAGTGGTCTGGTTCGAAAAAAAATCGACATGACGGCGGGGGTATGTCTTGGGGTAAATAATAGACGTGAAGGGGTCTGTAGGTTCAGGGGACTCGGTCGGATCGGTCGGATCAGTCGGATGTGGGAGGAAAGAGGGTTGGTTCAGGGCATTCGTTCCGGGTCAGTGAACCAAGTGGACGGAGTGGACGTGTTAAGACTATAGATCTTTTTATGCCCTTTGTACTTTTTCCGTATGTGACCTGATTGATCTGGTGAAAAAAGAAAACATCATTTGGTTGTGGTTTTGCTGTGCATCGCATATCTTTTCTCAGACTTGATTCGTTCTTTTGATCGTCCCCTATGGAGCGTGATAACATAACGTAGATTGGTATTTTTTTTACTCTCCTGCAACTTGGAAGGAACAAAACATGAGTATGTCCAGTTTGACACGCCGGAGTTTTCTCGCCACGGCGACAACCAGCATGGCCTTCGGCGCCATCAAAGTCGTTGACGGCAAGGAAATCATCGAAGCACCGCCTGTGACCCCGAACACAGCCAGAGTGATTCCCCGGAAACTCTCTCCCAACGAAAAGGTCAATGTGGCCGCCATTGGCGCCGGTGGTAAAGGCTATGGGGATATCAGAAATACAGAACGGCAGGGTGCCAATGTTGTGGCTCTGGCCGATGTGGACTGGGACCGCTGTGCTGAGGCGCTCTATCGTTTCCCCGATGCGAAACATTTTAAAGATTTCCGGATCATGCTTGAAAAAATGCCGGAAATTGATGCCGTCACCATTTCCGCACCGGACCATATCCATGCGCCTGCAGCCTATATGGCCATGATGATGGGCAAACACTGCTATGTGCAGAAACCGCTGACCCATACCGTTGCTGAAGCACGTCTGCTGAAAAACATTTCGGAAGAATGCGGTGTCATGACCCAGATGGGTAATCAGGGGCATTGCGGCGATGGTGTCCGTACCCTCTGCGAAATGATCTGGAGCGGTGCCATTGGTGATGTGACGGAAGTGCATGTTTGGACCCATCGTCCCGTATGGGACAACCAGGGCATGGGCGTTCCGCTGCCTCCGGAAGTACCGCCTGAAAATCTCGACTGGGATCGCTGGATCGGTCCGGCTCCCTGGCGTCCCTATCACCACAAGCTGGCCCCACACGACTGGCGTGCCTGGCTGGATTTCGGTGGCGGTTCTCTCGGCGACATGGCCTGCCATATCATGGACCCGGCTTATATGGCGCTGAAGCTTGTTGATGTCAGCGACTACACGGTGGAAGTGGTCATGCAGGAAGGCCGAAACGAAGAGACCTTCCCCATCAAGTCCACCATCAAATATTCTTTTCCCGCCCGTGGCGATATGCCGCCCGTGGATGTGTTCTGGTATGACGGTCATGTGACTGATGAGGCCACTGGTGAAAAAATCTATAACCGTCCGCCCCGTCCGGAAAGCGTCCCCGAAGATCAGATCCTCGGTGACAATGAATTCAACGGCTCTTTCTTCGTCGGAACCAATGGAATCCTCACGGCCGGTGAATATGGCGATGAGCCGCGGCTCATGCCCGCCTCCGCCATGGAAGACTATGTATTCCCCGATGAGACAGAGGAACGCATTCCCAAGGAAGATCCCTACTTCGACTGGATCCGCGGCATCACGGAAGGCCAGATGCCCTGTTCCAACTTCAGCTATGCCGGTCCCTTCACGGAAATGGTCAACTTCGGTAACCTCGTTGTGAAATCCGGAGAGAAACTGCACTGGGACAACAAGAAAGGTGTGGTCACGAACGTCTCCAATCCTGAAGAAATCGTCAGTAAAGAATACCGCAAAGGCTGGGAGCTTCCCTGCTAAACTTTTGCTGTATCTGAATGTGTAAGTATTGCCGCCCTCCTCAAAGCGGGGAGGGCGGTTTTTTATTTGGCACTGGGATAACTGTCGTCTGGGAGAGGAAGCGATCACAACGCAGCACAGCCGCAACCAAGTGATGCTTTTTATTTAACCGCGAAAAGCGCAAAAGGACGCGAAAGGAATGAGAGGAAAAAGCTTATGTCTCCCCGGAGTCTCCTTTGTATCCCAAGACATACCCTCGCCGTCATGCCGGTTTTTTTGCTTTTTGTTCTCCCACGATATGTTGACTCTCCGCCGGAAAGTTTTCTGAGTAATGGATTTGTTTAAGAAAATAGAGATGTCATGCCGTAATCAGGTTTATAACGTCTCCGGGCCATAACGCGCTGAGTGCCAATGTGGAAATTGGCGTTCCCAGGAGTGACTTTCAAGGTCTTTCAGGGTTTCCCAAGACATTTTGTCAGAAGACAGGTTTTCGAATCTGTGGTCGTATCACATATTGAAGTTAAAGGACTCAGGTCCACAACAACACAAACTTCTTCGAAAAAATAATGGAAGATGACGGGTAGTAACACAGAGGATCTCCGAGAAATGAGATGACTATTTAACTACGAAGACTCGAAAGGCACGAAGGCTCACGAAGGAAATGAGAGGAGAAAAACAAGGAGGCTATTTGATCCTGATCCTTGTTTCATACACGTTTTCGCGGGAAAATTGGCGGATGTAGGGGCACGGCATGCCGTGCCCATGATGGTTCATATTGCACCTGTATCGTATCTATTGTTGCTGTACCATTACATTGTCCAAATATTGTGTGATATCTTGATATTTTGTGCAGTTTTTTGGGCACGGCATGCCGTGCCCCTACTTAATGATTCTTCATAGTATTCAAAAAAAGGGACAGGTCTTTTGCAAATACTCTTTAGTCCTGCAAGACATTGACAAAAAGGACTCAGGTCCACAACAACACAAACTTCTTCGAAAAAATAATGGAAGATGACGGGTAGTAACACAACGATCCTTCTTCTCCCGGAATCCGACTTTTACAATCAGGAACGTCGATGGGCTGCGAAGGTCAATAAGATCATCACACTGACTCCTGTAAGCAGCCAGTCGCTCAGATTCTTCTTCAGCTGTTCCAGAGAGAACCCTTCTTCCATGAGGCCTTTGGATTTTCCGCAATTGCAGCCCTTGGGTTTGCCATCGTCAGGCTTGGTGTCGTCTTCGCCCTCGCCTTCATCGGGCACAAGAGTTTCGCCCTCACCTTCATCAGGTGCCACCTGCTCGCCTTCGACCACCACAGGAGGCTCGCCTTCTATAACCACGGGCGGCTCCCCTTCAATGGGAGGCACAACCACTTCGCCTTCCGGAGGCTCTTCTTCTCCTTCCGGAAACTCCTCTTCGCCCGGAGGGATGAACTCATAAGCGCCCATATCGAATCCGGCGCCACGGGGTCGTGATCTGTCGAGCAGATCCTTTTCCGGTGCTCCAGCTGAGTCGCCCGTATCAATGCAAGGCGAGCCTTCAGCGAGTTTCAGATCGCCCGGAACCAGAACAAAGAGGGGATCGGAATCAATGTTGCCTGTGCCCCCATATCCGCCTTCAACACAGCTGTAAGTAACGACAGGGACGCTTGCGGCATCGTGATTGACTACCTCCTCCGGTGTGTTTGCCCAGAGGATACTGTTCAGTATCTGGGGCGAGGAGGCATTGCTGTTGTAGATGCCTCCGCCACTATGGGCCGTATTTTCCGTGATGGTGCAATTGATGATCTTTGGCGAACTATTCTCCAAGTTGGCGATGGCTCCGCCCTTTCCATCTGTTCCACCATTGTTCTTTATAAAAACAGTGTTGATGATACTCACGGGATAGTCACCATAAGTCAGCATAGCGCCCCCATCATTCAGGCATCGGTTTTGCGAAAAGACACAGTTTGTGATCAAAGTCGTGGCATGGGTGGTGATCACAGCACCTCCTTGCCTCTCGGAAGCATTCCCGGTGAAAGTACAGTGGCTTACAATGCCGTTGCCGTTTGCTGCGTACAAAGCACCGGCACCGCTCTCAGCACTGTTTCCGGAAAAAGTGCAGCCGCTGATGAGATGGGTTGTATCGATGGTGGTCATCGCGCCACCAACGTAGGCCATATTGTCTAAAAAGCTGCAGTCAGTGAAAGTGGGGGAGAGCAGGTAGTTGTAGACGGCGCCACCGTAGAGATCCGATTTGTTTCGGATAAACTTGCAATGACTCACCACAGGCGAAGCGGCCAGATTGTACATGGCACCGCCGTTGGTGTTGTCATAAGCCTCATTTTCAATAAAGCTGCAATTGGTCACAGTCGGTGAAGTGAGGGAGTTCAGCATGCCTCCGCCCTTTTTCGCGAAGCCCCGGGTAATGACGAAGCCGTCCAGGAGAGCATGGTTTGCACCTGATATGACGAGCCGTTGGTTTTCTCCATCAATGACGGCTGGATGGACTTCCCAATCCCGCTCTTTCCGCTGGCTTTCGTTGCCCCTGAACCCACCGTAAAGCATGACCCCTTCTTTCATCTCAACAACTTTGTCGCTTGCCCGGCGGATGTAGGTGCCTTCGGCAACCCACACTTCACCGCCCCCTTTCGTTTCGGCGGCATCGACGCCACTTTGTATATCACGGAAAGCCGTTGCCCAACTGAGTCCATCCGGCGTCGGGGTGGTACTGTCTGCATCCACAAAATGAACCATATGCAGGAAATGGGCTGTCACTGTTTTATGGCCGTCCATGACCACCGTAATCTCTTTGTTGGAAGAAAGGGCGTCGCCCCTCCAATAGAGAAATCCTGCTCCCTGTGACACAGCCCGGATGCCCACCACATCACCGGGTGCACAATGATAGGTGCCGGGCGACGGATAGCTGCTTCCCAGTCCCTCCGGAGTCACTTCAATGGTGAGTGTATACTGATCTTCCAGGGGAACAAGCACTTTTTCATAAGCACCCATATCCACCTTGGCGCCCTGGGGACGGGGCTCCTTCAGATAATCGAAGGGCGGCGCTCCGGCCAGGGTACCCGCATCGATACAAGGCGACTCCATATGAAGCCTCAGGTTCTGTGGAGCCTGAAGAAACATGGGATCTTCCTCTATATTGCCGATTCCTTCAAATCCGTTCTGGATACAACTGTAGGAAACTTCGATATCGCTGTCAATCTGTATTGGTAAGTTGCCCCAGATGATGGAGTTGACGATCCGTGAAGAAGTGCTCTCATTGACTACCGCACCGCCGACAAGAGCACTGTTTTCAACAAAGGAACAGTTGATATAGCTGTTTCGGGCATGAGAATCATAGACAGCACCGCCAATGGAGAGAGCGTTATTCTCTGTAAAGATACAGTTATACACCGTCACTTCAGAGGCATAGTTCGTCATGGCACCGCCCGACGTTGAAGCGTTTTCTGTAAAATGGCTGTTGGCTACCGTGGGCGAGACATGGTAGTTCAGCATGCCTCCGCCGAAAATAGCATTGCCGCCTGTGATGACAAAACCATCGAGAACAGCATTGTCGGCCCCAAGAAGACAGCGGCGCAGACCCTCACCATCAATCACCGTGGGGTGTGCATTCCAGTCCCGTTCATCACGAAGCGTTTCATGACCTGAAAAACCACCGTAAAGGGCCACACTCTCCTGCATCAATACAACCTGATCGTCCGTGCTGGTGTATGTTCCCTCGGCTACCCACAGCTCGCCGCCACCCCGTCTGGAAGCCGCATCCACGGCGCTTTGTATATCCTGAAAAGCCGTGGCCCAGCTTTGTCCATCCGGACTGCCCGATGTGCTGGCGGCATCCACATACAAAATATTACTTTCAAATTCGGCTCTCACGATCAGATGACCCAGGAGGGGCGCAATAAGGATCGGATCCTTTGTCGGAAAATCGCCAGACCACTGCTTCAAGGCGGCTCCATTAGGTACCGCCTGAAGAACGAGCATATCCCCTTTGGCATGCAAGTACGTACCTGCAGGGGGAAGCGTTCTTCCCAATCCTTCCGGTGTTGTTTCCAAGGTCAAGGTAAAGCGTTCGGAAACAGGCACGGCCCCTTCGTAAGCGCCCATATCAGTCCCGGTGGCGACAGGTCTGGGTCGGCCCACGAGATCGCGGACAGGAGCCAGGATTGAAGTGCCCGCATCAATGCAGGGCGAATCGGGCATGAGCTGGAAACTGTGGGGCGCATTGAGAAAACGCGGATTCTCATCGATATTGTCCGTACCTGCGTGGCCTCCCTGAATACAGCTATAGGAGACTTCGGGGTGGCTGTACCAATCGGGAAGATTGATCTGTTCGTCCGAATTGCCCCAGAGGATGCTGTTCACAATTCTCGGAGAAGACTCCCAGTTCAGAATACCTCCCACTTCATCGGCACGATTGTTGGCAATGGTGCAATTTACCAGAAGGGGATGAGAGCCGTCACCATTGACAATGGCACCGCCTTCGAGGGCCTGGTTTTCCCGGAAAAGGCTGTTCGTGATAGTGAAGGCTGAGTTTTCACTGTATAGGGCACCGCCGGCTTCGGCCCTGTTCTTGTAGAACAGGCAGTTGCTGATGACCCCATTAAACGTCCAGTTGGCGATAGCGCCGCCTGTTTCAGAAAAGTTGTCAAAAAATACGCACTCATCGATGGTGACGGCGCCATCGTTGTTGTAAATAGCGCCTCCAGTTCTATCGCCCGTATTTTTGATAAATTGAACTTGGACGAGGGCCACCGTCGAATTGTCTTCGTTGTAAACGGCTCCGCCATACTCCGCCCTGTTGCTTACAAAACGACCACTTCTGATACTGACAATAGAGCCGTCTTTGTTGGTGATGGCACCGCCGTATAAGGCCTCATTGTTGTAGAACAAACAGTTTCGCAGCTCAGGCTCGGAACCGGATTCATTACACAGAGCACCGCCCGACCCGTTGGTACTGTTATCCTCGAAAGTACAGTTGCTGACGGAGGGAGAAGCGTTGAGATTCAACATGCCGCCGCCGCCAACAGCGTCATTGAATCCCCGGGCAATGGTAAAGCCATCCAAGCTGCTGTTATCGGAACCCAAAATGCATCGCCGTACACCCTCACCGTCAATGAGGGTCTTATTCATATGTGGCTCCCGTTGATCCCGGAAAGTTTCATCCCCGGCAAAACCACCATAGAGGGCGACCATTTCTTTCATGATCAGGACTTGATCGTTCGTACTCGTGTAAGTGCCGGCGGCAACCCAGATTTCACCGCCGCCGTCGGAAAAAGCCTGATCTGCTGCATCCTGCAAGTTATTGTAGGCCTTGGCCCAGCTGCTCCCATCGGGGCTTGAGGCCGTGCTGGAAACGTCCACATGATAGAGGGAGACAATTTTCTGTTTTTTGTCCAACCCTGTTGCGGCTGTTGACTCAGCGGAAACCTGAATCCCGACAAAGACAACAGAAATGAGAACCGGAAGCAAGGTTACAGCGAGTCTGTTTCGTGCGAATATAGTACGCATTTCTCTATCTCCAAACTGACGCTGCCCCGGTATCCACTTTTTTAAAAAGAGACTATATTTTTCAGCGTAATGCTGGAAATGCAGAAATGACAGACAATATTCTTTTGCGTTCTTTCGCGGTTAAAAATCAGGAACGTCGATGGGCTGCGAAGGTCAACAAGATCATCACACTGAGTCCTGTAAGGAGCCAGTCACTCAAATTCTTTTTGAGCGTATCCAGGAAGAGGCCGTCTTCAAAGAGAGCCTTGGATTTTCCGCAATTGCAGCCTCTGGCTTTGTCATCGTCAGGTTTGGAATCATCTTCTCCTTCCAGAACTGTACTGTCTTCACCTTCCCGAGGCTTTGAATTTTCGCCTTCTTCAGGTGCTGTGTTTTCTCCTTCCGGAGTCGTTGTATCTTCGCCTTCCAGGGCAACAGACGGTTCACCTTCCCGGGGAAGCAGTGGTTCTCCTTCGGAGGGATCGTCATCTTCTCCTTCGAGAAATTCGTCTTCTCCATCGGGGATCGTCTCGTAGGCACCCATATCAACACCAGCACCCCGGGGCCGTTTTCTGCCCAGGATATCATGCTTTGGCGCGCCAACGGTCGTGCCTGTGTCGATGCAGGGGGATGCTGCAGCCTGTTGCAGGTTGTCCGGCGGGTGGATAAAGCGGGGGTTGCTGTCTATATTGCCAAGGCCTGTATGTCCTCCCTGAATGCAGCTATAGGTAATTTCCGGAGCACTTGTTCCATCTGAATCGGCGATCTCATCGGGCGTGTTCGCCCAGAGGATACTGTTCCATATTTTTGGAGAAGCCACTTCGATGTTATATATGGCCCCACCGCTCCCGGCACTGTTCTCTGTAAAGCTGCAATTGATGATCGTGGGGGAACAGTCTTTGGAGTTCACTATGGCACCACCGTTACTCGTTCCCTCGGTGCTGTTTTTTACAAAAATAGAGTTGATGATCTCGGGCGAAGAGTTTGAGTAATTTGCCACAGCTCCGCCCTGTCTTTGACTGTTGTTTTCCTTAAAAATACAGTTGATTATGGAGGACGAGGATTCGATATTCATAATGGCTCCTCCCCAGCCTCCGGTGGTGTTGCCGATAAAGCTGCAGTTGCGTAAAACAGTATCCGCCCTGTTGTTGTAGACAGCACCTCCCTCAGAGCGGGCCTCATTGTCTGTAAAGCTGCAGTCGGTAATGGTTGGTGCCTGATAGAAATTGGCAATTGCGCCACCATAATTCCGGGCTGAGTTGCGGATAAAGTGACAATGGCTGATCACAGGCGATGACATCATATTATGCATCCCACCGCCGTGACTGTTGACTGTGGTTTCATTGTCGATAAAAGTGCAGTTGGAAATGACCGGTGATGCATAAGAGTTTTTCATGCCTGCGCCAAAAGCGTCCTTTCCCCGGGTGATGATAAAACCGTCCAACACGGAATGATTTGCACCGATGACAACGACACGTTCAGATTCCCCATCAATGATGGTGGGATGGGCATCCCAGTCCCGTTGTTCCCGGGCACTTTCATTTCCGGAAAAACCACCGTAGAGAAACACTTGTTCTGCCATCGTTACAACGAAAAGGCTTCCGGGACGGGTATAGGTTCCGGCGGCCACCCAGATCTCACCGCCACCTTGCGTTGCTGTAATGGCGCTTTGTATATCCGGGAAAGCACTCGCCCAACTCAGCCCGTTGGGTGTTGCGGCGGCTGTGGCTTCATTCACAAAATAAATCCTGTGCTGGAAATGAGCTGTTATGCTTTTGTGGCTGTCCATAACCAGCGATAGTTTTCTGTTGTTTCCGGCGGCATCACCCGTCCAATGGGAAAAGCTTATGCCCGGAGAAAAAGCCTCGATGGTCACTTCATCGCCCGGGGCGCATTGATAGGTACCGGCTGGCGGGAAACTTTCTCCCAGTCCGGCTGGGCTTACCTCAATGGTGAGGGTATACTGGTTTCCGGGAGGCACGGCACTCTTTTCATAAGCACCCATATCCACTCCGGCTCCTTGAGGGCGGGCTTGTCCCAGCATATCAGTTGCAGGTGCGCCTGAGGAAGTGCCCGTATCAATACAAGGGGATTGGAGATGCAGCCTGAGGTCTTCCGGTGCCTGCAGGAAGAGAGGGTTGTCCGCTATATTACCGGTTCCTTCGAATCCTCCCTGTACACAACTGTAAGACACCTCAGCGTCTCCTTCAATCTGAGTCTGCATGTTGGCCCAGATAATGGCATTTGTGATTTGTGTGGAAGCTTCTACACTGTAAATGGCTCCGCCGACAATGGCCTTGTTGCCAAAGAAACTACAGTTCGTAAAGTTGCTTTGAGCAAAAGCGTTGGAGATGGCCCCTCCATGGGAGATGGCTGTGTTATTTGTGAACACACAGTTCGTCGCAGTAGTTTCCGCGTAGTAGCTGCCTATGGCCGCTCCTGAAAAGGCGGTGTTTTCCGTAAAGAGACAGTTTGCTACGGCGAGAGAGGTTAAAAAGTTACGCACGCCTCCACCGACCTCTGACATGTTAAGGGCTCCCGTGAGGATGAATCCATCCAGAAGAGCGTTGTCAGCACCTTCAACACAGTGCGGTTGTCCTTCGCTTTTAATCACTGTGGCACGGGTGTTCCAGTCCCGTTGTGTTCTGGAGCTTTCCGTACCGGCGAAACCACCGTAAAGAGCCACATCTTCTTTCATTTTGACCACGCTTTTTTCGGTATTGGTATAGGTGCCTTCAGCCACCCATATCTCAGCGCCTTTCTGTTCCCAGGCAGCGTCCACGGCACTTTGGATATCTTGGAAAGCCGTTGCCCAGCTTTGACCATCGGGAGTGAATGCCGTCCCGGCTGCATTTACATACAAGCGGTTGGGACTGAATACCGCTGTGACCGTTTTGCTGCTGTCCATGTCCACGACAGTCACCGAGTGCTCTTCGGAAGCATTGCCGGACCAATGGGAAAAGGCGGCACCCTGAGGCAGGGCCAGCAAGGGGACCCTGTCTCCTTTGGCAAGCTCATAACTTCCTGCTGGAGGCACGGTTCTTCCAAGTTCCTCCGACGTCACTTCCAGTGTCAGGGTGCATCGCTCAGAGGGAGCCACAGACCCCTCATAGGCACCCATGTCAAAGTTGCCGTCCAGTGGTCTTGCGCGATTGAGGAAATCTTTGGCCGGAGCGCCAACGAGCGTGCCTGCGTTGATACAGGGAGATTCGGGTAATAACTGGACGCTGTAGGGGGCATTGAGAAAGGCGGGGTCCGTCGCTATATTGCCCACCCCGGCAAAGCCACCCTCGACACAGCTGTAGGAAACGGAAGGATTGCTGGCAGGATCGAAAAGGCTGATCTGGCCCCCTGAATTACCCCAAATAATACTGTTCACGATCTTCGGAGACGATTCTATAATATGCACGCCTCCGGCTGTTGCCGCTTTGTTGTTCACGATGGTGCAATTCATCAGCATCCCATCAGAAGAGTACAGTTGAGCCACGGCACCGCCCTCATTGAAAGCTTTATTTTCCAAAAAGAGGCTGTTTGTTACCTTTCCTGTAGCCCTTTTATTGTAGAGGCCTCCTCCTGTTACAGCCCTGTTTGCAGAGAAGAGGATCTTGCTTATCTCAGCAGAAAGTTCCTCGTTGCTCACCGCTCCACCCAGGTAGGCCTTGTTTTTCAAAAACGCACAGTCATCCAGGACGACATTCTGGTACCTGTTGCATAAAGCACCACCCCAAAGCTGGGCCTGATTGTTGAAAAAAAGACTTCCCGTTATGCTTACACTGCCTGAAAAGTCATTGTGTATGGCTCCTCCATCACCGGCGACATTTTTCACAAAGCGTGAGTTTTTAATGTTCACCGACTGCCCCCATCGATTCCCGATGGCACCTCCACGGCCCGATTCATTGTTGATGAATTCGCAGTTCAGTATGAGAGAATCAGCGAAGCTCTCGTTATACAAGGCACCTCCGGACCTGTAGGATTTATTGTTTTGAAAGACACAGTTACTGACCCTTGGAGAGGCATTGTCGTTGAGCATTCCGCCGCCACTCGCAGAATCAGAACGTCCCCCGGTGATGACAAAGCCGTCCAGAATCGCATCATCAGCACCATGAACACAGCGGCGCCTATGTTCACCGTCAATGATGGTCTTGTTGGCAGACCAGTCCCGGTCATCGCGAAAGTTTTCAGTCCCCGAAAATCCGCCATAGAGAGCGACACCCTCTTTCATGGTCAAGACGGGATCGCTGGAGGCTTTATACTGACCTGCTGCAACCCAGACCTCGCCGCCGCCCGATGCATGGGCGGCATCTACGGCCGCTTGAATATTCCTGTAGGCCTTGCGCCAGGTGCTTCCGTCGGGGTTGCCTTCTCTGCTGGCAGCGTGCACACGATAGATGGAGCCAGCCTTTGGCACTGCCGTTGCAGTTGAATCAGCAAAGAGAGCTGTTCCGCTTAGAACCATGGAAATAAATACAGCCATCCCTGCCAGGGCCTGGATTCTCCCGGGGAAGATATGCGCCATTTCTCTTTCTCCATACACACGCTGCCCCGGTGTCCACGCTGTTTACAAGGGACGATACCTTCAGCCTGAAGCTGGAAAAGAAACAATGAGAGATGATATTTTGTCGTGCATAAGGTAACAACGTGGGGGTGCAATGTATTCTGGGGAAGATAAGAAAAAATTGAAGCGCAAAAAGACGTAAAAAAGAATGAGAGGGTGAGGGGAGTAGATGATAGGGAATAGGGAATAGGGAATAGGGAATAGGGATGTGTCTATTCTGTCCATGACCTCCATTCCGTCCATTGACCCACTGTTAAAACCTCACAACATACATTGAGCCCTCCCAGATACGTCCGATTCGTCGGATCCGTCTGATCCGTCCGATCAAAACCCAAGGATATAACCAGACCTTTAATCTCTTGCTTTATCTCTCCTATCCCATTTGTCTGGTCTTCTTCTGGGTCCCGGTCTTTTTTGCGATGTTGCAGATGATATATTTGAACCCAGACCTCAGCGCAAAAAAACCGGAAAGACGCCGGTCTGGCGTGGAGGTTGGAGTGTTGACGAAGGAGGTTGGAGTTTGGGCGTGTTTGTGGGCTGTATGTCTTGGGTTGATAGCACAGGGTCGGGCTGTGAGCATGTCTTGAGTCTTTCATCGGACGGATCGGACGTATCTGGGAGGGTTGAGTGTATGTTACTCGATGTTACGCAAATGTTCTGAGTTGTTTTATCGCCCGGAGTCATGCTTCCTGGGAACGCCAATTTCCACATTGGCACAGAGCGTGTATTATCCTGGAAAAGCAAACAGAGTGTTTTGCGGTGTATGGTCTTTTCTCATCTGTGTATATCTGTGACCATTTGTGGTTCAAAAAATCTCTGTGGTGAAAAAGAAGAGGAACAGCCCGAAGGTCCGTCCCTCTTCTATTCTCAGGATTCCGGATTGCTTTTCAGCATCAACGGCGGCGCCAGGCTGCGAAGGACAGCAGTGTCAAAGCACTCAGACCTATAAGCAGCCAGTCACTCAGGTTCTTTTGGAGTTGTTCTCTGAAGAAGCCGTCTTCCAGGAGGCTTTTTGAGTTGTCACAATTGCAGCCTTTGGGCGTATCTTGGTCGTCGTCGGGCTTGGGACTTTCTTCGCCTTCAACAGGCTCCACATCTTCGCCTTCAACAGGCTTTACGTCTTCGCCCTCTACGGGTTCCACGTCTTCACCTTCTACGGGTTCCACGTCTTCGCCTTCAACAGGCTGCACGTCTTCGCCTTCAACAGGCTTCACGTCTTCGCCTTCAACAGGCTGCACGTCTTCGCCTTCCAGAGGCTCAATGTCTTCGCCTTCATCGGGTTCAACCTCTTCTCCTTCCACCGGAAATTCTTCTTCGCCGTCAGGAATCGCTTCATAGACACCCATGTCAACGCCCAGGCCTCGGGGTCGTGTCCTGCCGAGCATATCGCGTTCCGGTGCCTCTTCCTCATTGCCCGTGTCAATGCAGGGAGACCCCTCAGCAAGTTGCAGGTTGTCCGGGGCATCGATGAACAACGGATCTTCGTCTATATTTCCGATTCCTTCATATCCGCCTTCAATACAGCTGTAGGCGACTTGGGTGACGCTGTCTTCATTGTAATTTATGAGCGCAAACTCACCGTTGTCCCAGATAATGCTGTTCCATATTTCCACGGTACCGACATTGTTGTAGACCGCAGCGCCCAGGTATGCTTTGTTTTTCGTAAAACTGGAATTGACGATTGTTATAAAAGAATCATCTCCATTCTCAATGGCTCCGCCAGGGCGTTCCGAACGGTTTTCCGTAAAAATAGTGTTCACGATTTTCGAGGAAGCATTTCGGTAATTCACCACAGCACCGCCTCTATCTGCGGTGTTTTTCGCAAATCTTGAATTGGCAATAGTGACGATGGAATCATCTTCATTCATGATAGCTCCGCCATTACTGATAGTACTGTTCTCTATGAAATCACAGTTCACAATTTCAGGAGAAGCGTCCGCCTTGTTTGCCACGGCACCGCCATCACTGGAGGCATTATTCTTAGTGAATCTGCTATTGCTGATTTTGGCTGAGGATTCACCATCGTTCACGATTGCTCCGCCATCCATGAAAGAGCGGTTCTCTATGAAATCACAGTCCACGAATTTTGGTGAAGCGTCTCCTGAAATGATCACAGCACCCCCATGATAATAAGCGAGGTTTTCTGCAAAGGTGCAGCCGGAAATCAAAGAGGCGGTACCGCTTATGTACAGGGCTCCGCCGTATGTTTCAGAGAGGTTCTTTGTGAAAGTGCAGTCCATGACTGTGGCATCGAAGCCTGCAATAGAGATGGCACCACCGGCACTGGACGTTTTGTTTTCCACAAACTCACAAGTGCTCACGTCTGCTTCGGAAGAAATAATTTCAATAGCGGCACCGGAAAAGGCTTCATTTTTGATAAAGCTGCACTCCGATATGATGGGAGTGCCCAAGAGGTTGTAAATACCTGCACCATATTTTTTCGCTTTGTTTTCGATAAACTGGCAATGGCTCACAACGGGCGAAGCAATATAATTGTATATGCCGCCACCGTTACCGTTGCTTATGGAGCTGCTGTCTTCTACAATGACTTCATTGTCAGAAAACAAGCAGTTGGTTACGGTGGGTGAATGTCGCTCGTTCATCATGCCTCCGCCATGGGTGGCACGGCCTCGGGTAATGATAAAACCGTCCAGCACGGCATTACTCGCACCGACCACGCCTCGGCGCACATATTCGCCGTCTATGATGGACTCGTTCGCCTCCCAGTCTCTGGCTTCCCGGTCGACTTCATTTCCCGCAAAGCCGCCATAGAGGTCAACCCATTCTTTCATGGTTACCACTTCATCGTCCGTACTGGTGTAGGTGCCTTTGGCAACCCAGATCTCGCCGAGCCCCTCGGAGGCCGCTTTGTCCACAGCGGCTTGCAGGGTTTTGAAGGCCTTTGCCCAACTGCTGCCGTCGGGGCTTGCCGCTGTACTGGAAGCGTTCACATAATAGATGGCAGCGACTTTTTCGCCCTCTATTTCTCCTTCAACTTCTCCTTCTATCGCGAGCTCGCCTTCTATCTCTCCTTCTGTTGGCTCTGCATAGAGCTGTATTCCGCACAGAAACATGGAAATGCAAACAATTGTCCATACCAGGGCATTGTTTTTCCCGAGGAAGCTATACTGCATCTGTCTTTCTCCATACTCACGCTGCCCCGGTGTCTGCCGTTTTCAAAAGCGACTGTACTTTCAGCCTGAAACTGGAAAAGAAATACTGATGGCTACTGTTTTGTCGTTGGTAAGGTAACAATCTCGGGCGGTAATATATTCGAGAGAGGAACGTGTTTGTTTCACCACAGAGCTACAGAGAGCATAGCGCAGCACAGCCGCAACCAA
>LSQX01085571.1_pt1 | contig 15219 bp, 14 predicted proteins | sample 654561 | NCBI WGS metagenome assembly LSQX01 (sample SAMN04489861, study PRJNA283612) | anaerobic digester metagenome | isolation source: 4 biogas reactors fed with cattle manure at either 37C or 55C with and... | place: Denmark: Kongens Lyngby | collected 2014 | reverse complement strand
TTCTTTAATCTCTTCCAGGTTAACAAGGTCGCCATCAGATTCAAGCAGGGTCAGACGAGCCTGATGCCCGATTTCCATTTTTTTGGCCAGTGTAATCTCTTCTTCGCGTGTGAGCAGTGGGACTCTGCTCATCTCGTTTAAGTACAGGCTTACTGAATCATCCGAGGTGATCCCGGTGTGGTCAGAGATATATTCTTCATATACCATTTCTTCTTCCAACGCATCATGTTCTTCAAACAATGATTCGAGGTTCTCATCTGAAATGGCATCGTTTGGTACTTCTTTAACGGTTGTCATTACTTCAATCAACTCCTGTTGTTTTTATTTCTTTGTCTTTCTGTCTTTTCTATTTTAGACGATAAAAAAGCCATTGACATAAATTTTCAGCGTCAATGGGCTTTATGTAAGCATTTGACTCAACAAAGCAGTCCTACGCGTTCTTTCACGCCCATTATAACTTAATTTCAAATCCAATATAACAATTTAATGTTAATATTTGATAAACATTTTTTGAAAAGATAACTCAATTTTTAGTATAAACGAATATTTTATTATTTTCAAGCACGATATTCGGTTTATTGTCTATTAATCCCCAATCCATCAAGAATCGTACCACATTGCGTACAACGACCTTCATGATTAATCCCGTTCATATGCAGGTCATACCACGTTCTGTAGATTAACACATTTCCACATTGCTTGCATTTTGTGTCATTTTCCCCACCAATATTCCCAGTATAGATGTAATGCAAGCCCAGATCTTCACCCTTCGCTTTTGTCTCATAAAGGATCGAATCTGGGGTTGGTTGCCTGTCATTCATCTTATATTGCGGATAAAAACGGCTCAGATGCCAGGGTGTCTCCGAACCGAGCTCATTAACAATAAAGCTTGCCAGAGCCTGAAGTTCCATCTGATCATCATTAATTCCCGGCACGATCAAGGTCGTCACTTCAAGCCAGATCCCAAGCTCTTTCATTTTTCGGCAGGTTTCCAGAACCGGTTCTAATTTCCCTCCCATTAAGTGCCGGTAAGTCTCATCTTTAAATGTCTTGATATCAACATTGGCTGCATCAAGATAGGGCGAAATCATATCGAGCGCTTCCGGGGTCATAAACCCATTCGTAATATAGACATTTTTTAATCCATTTTCTTTGGCCAGTTTTGCCACATCGAGGCTGTATTCAAAAAAAATGGTTGGTTCTGTATAGGTATAGGCAATGATCTCACATTCAGTTCTTAGCGCAGCATGGACGATGCTTTCAGGCATGACACGTTCTGATTCAGGCAAGGTCATGATGCGAGGCATTTGTGAGATTTCCCAGTTCTGACACCATTCACAGCGGAAATTGCAACCCGGCGTGGCAATTGAATAAGCTTTCGATCCGGGCATCACATGAAAAAGGGGCTTTTTTTCAATGGGGTCGACATGCTGGGCAATCAAATTTCCATAAACCAGCGTGAATAATTCACCTCCGATGTTCTCCCTAACCTGGCATATACCAAGGTTTCCATCGCGAATAGTACAACGATGAGCGCAAAGTTTACATCGGACATCATTGCCCTCAAGCTGGTCATACAACAAAGCTTTAAATTTCATATCACCTCATAAGCTTGTACGTATGTTTCAATCATAATCGATAGCATCCGTAAACTCAACTTCCTTCAAAAAAGCGCAGATCGAATAAAAAAGAGCCAGACGACTTTGCACTGGCTCTTTTAAAATTCAAAAAAATGTTTGTTATGCGCCGAATTTTTCCAATCTTCCAGCATGTGCCAGGGCCAGGGGCATCAGCTCGTAGGAAGGAAAGCGAACTCCCAGGCCTCCCTGTCGGCATGCGCTTTCACCAAAGCTGGCAATCCCATCGGGTCGGCATTGCTTCGCATACAACAATACCGGCACCGGGTGCCAGCTGTGCGTCTTCATTTCGCACGGGGTGCTGTGGTCACCGGTGATAATCAGGACAGATGGGTCAAGAGCCATAATCCTTGGTAAGAGGGTATCAACCTTTTCAATTTCTTCAACTTTTTTCTCAAAGTTCCCATCTTCACCATAACTATCCGTTTTCTTTATGTGAACAAAGAAGAAATCATAATCATCCCAAAATTTTTCAAGCATATCGATTTCCTCTTCATAAGAATTTGCTGCGGTCGGGCTTTCCATTCCAACAAGCTTTGCCACGCCCCGATACATCGGATACATCGCGATTGCCAAGGATTTTAATCCAAATACCTCAGGAAATTTTGGCCAATCTGGAAGCTGCGCAAAACCTCGTAAAAGCAGCATATTTGCTGGGCTTTCATCCTTTAGTATCTCCTGGGCTTGTCGTATGAACTCCTGTACAATGCCTGCAGCCTTTTCTGATTGCGAGTCAATGGCTGCTGCCACCAATGGCTTTTGTCCTGTCATTTGCGGATCGGTTTCCTCGATGTTAGCCGCCAGACCCTGTCCCCTGATAACCAGCAGAAAGCGGTATTCTTTCTCGGGCTGCAAAAAGACTTCCACACCCGGGATTTTTACTTTTTCATTGAGTAATTGGCCTAGCCGCTCAGCGGTCTCCGTTGGGATTCGCCCCGCACGTCGATCGGTTACCCGCCCTTCCGAATCAACCGTGCAAAAATTTCCTCTTGCCGCAAGATCACTTTCCTGGAGATCAAAATCAGTCCCCAAAGCGGAAAGAACGCCGCGACCAACAAAATATTTTACCGGGTCATAACCAAACAACGACAAATGGGCAGGACCGCTGCCCGGGGTAATGCCAGCTCGAATTGACTGGTGCAATCCCAGCGTGCTTTTTGCTGCCAGCGCATCCATATTGGGCGTTTTTGCAGCTTCCAATTCTGTCAAACTTCCCTCTCCAAAGGGAAGCCCCCCCAACCCATCCATCACGAGCAGCACAATTTTAGACTTCTTTCCACTCGTCAAAAGAGACTTGATCAAATCTAATTCCATATTTATCTCCAATCATCACAAATTTAAAAAATTCATCAAAGAATAACATTATTATAGGCTGAATTCAATCTTTTTGACAATTATCCAAGAAAAATCGTTTCCAACAGGCAAATTAAAAATGGCTTAATTTGGAAAATTGCATATTGACATGTATTTGGATATTATGTATAATAATGGTCGTATTTATCTGATTAAGGCTTGATTAAAATTTGAGTTTTTTATCAAGCCATTGCTGCAAAAATATTTTGGAGCTTACATTATTCTCTAAGAACAAAAGAATTTGGATCACAAATAAATTTTAAGAAATGGAGAAAACATCATGAATAAAAACTCAAAAATCCTTTTTGTTTTGGGAGGAATTTTCCTAATTTTAGCCATACTTCTGTCAACTCCGTCTTTAATTGATGGAAATGTTGCTGCCAGTGGACTTGAAGGCAAGAAACCAACTAAAACCAAGATCAATCCTACGGCAACGCCCACAAAAACCAAACATTCCCCCAAAACGCCAACAGCTTATCCCACATACACTTACACCCCAACAACCGCGCCCACCAATACGCCAACGTCCCTACCGTCGAATACACCAACATCAGTTCCAACGAATACACCCACATCGAAGCCCACAAACACGCCTACCGATATTCCTTCTTTCACACCAACTGCAGCACCATCTATAACCCCCACTGAAACAACCCCGGATGATGAATTCATCCCGCTTGTTCTATCAGGAATCTGTTCTGGCATCCCAACGACAGAAACCGAAGCAATGAGCATTTCTTGGGAGGTCATTAATGATAATCCGTTTGCAGTTGCGTTCGCCTGGAGTGCAAATAATAGTGAAACCGGCACCGGGATTGCCCCGGCAAACGGATCGGCAAGCTTCACAACTGCCCGCGAAGGGAATCTCGTCTCAATTGATTATTCCTACAACGAAGAATCTTTTGTTGTCGCTGAAACTGTCATACCATGTCCGCTTGAGCAGCCCACCAAGCCACCCACAACAGTTGCTGTTGTTGTTCCAGAAGAAGAACCCAAAGTGGTTGTTGACCCGGCACCAGATCAACCAGCAGGTGGAAGTGGTCCGTCGTTTACTCGTAGTGTAGCGCCCTTCGTTTTCGGAATTCTTGGCCTTGGATCGATCGCCGCCGGCTTTTTGAAAATGAAGAAAAGGGAAACATTGAATAACTAATCCTCAGATTTAGGTCACCAACAGCATTCAGATACCCATGGGTATCTGAATGCTGACTTCTTTCTCAATTATGAAAAAGCGCTTGAGCTTCATCACTCAGCTGTTCTTGATCATCCTGGTCAGCTGTTCATCAAAGACTCCCAATGTTTCTGTTGGAGAAGCGTTGCAACGCCCATTCGCACCGACATCAAGCTTTGATGAACAATCGGTGTTATCTCTTCCGGAAAAAACAATCACAACTGAAGCGCCCGAACCTTTTTTCCCACAATCAACGACTATTCCAACTCCCGATAATTTGGCAAGTTTATATGGTTGTGAGACGATCATTACCTTCACGTCGGGTCCTTTGAAAAATCAGATAAGTAAGTTTACTGTCCTTGACAGGGACTATTTTGAAGATAAAGGCGATAAATTTGCGTTAGGCAAAGGAACAGCGGTCTTTTACGAGAAAACGCCCTATTTGATCCTTCATTCTTCATTTTTAAACGGCAACATACTTAAACCCATGGAGGCAGAATTTATTCGCAAATACCTGGAGCATTGGGGGAAAAAAGACAATGATTACATCCAGCAACAAATCGATCAATTAATCGGATCTGAGATTGAATGGCTATGTAACGGCGAATATTTGCTCACCACAAAGATCAACAGCATTGCTCGGTTGTCTCACCAGGCATCGGAAAAGTTATGGTTGGAGCCGGAAGAAATCGAAAATATTCTCATTGAAAGAAAAGGTGATCGCTCGGAATGGGTGGGGACCATGAAGCCTTCTTTTGAAAATTTCATCTATCTTGGGTTTTGCGGTTGGGGGCCTGAATCCTTAGATGCGGGGAGATATACTTACTATCGATATGTGATCAGAATGACCATTCAGGATACTTAACATTTTTTGCAAGATCGCATCACATCGCGTTCATTGACAGCGCACACCTTTTAAGGTAACCTTTGGGCATTCAATCATGCCCTTATTTTTTCATTTATGACCGACATTTACGACAGCGCAAAAAGAAAACATCCTGCAATTGAAGAGTTAATTGCTTTATGGAAATATCGCGATCTGATTTATCAATTGGTGCGTCGCGACATCGTTGCAAGATATAAACGTTCTTTTCTCGGCGTCGCTTGGACGATGCTCAATCCCCTGGGAACGATGCTGATCATGGTGATTGTGTTTTCACAGGTTTTTGACCGCGCAGACAATTATGCAGCTTACGTTCTTACGGGTGTGATTTGCTGGACAATGTTTTCGCAATCCACAACGATGGCGATGAGCTCAATGGTGTGGGGCAGCGCCTTATTTAAGCAAATTTATGTTCCCCGCACTGCCTTCGTGGTATCAACCATCATGGCAAGCATGGTCAATTTTGTCATTTCCCTGGTCCCGCTCGCAATTGTTTACATAATTACGGGAGTCACCTTAAAAACATCCGCATTGCTTTTTCCTGTGTCAATGCTTTTCTTATTTGCATTTTCTTTGGGGATAGGACTGCTGGTGTCATCCCTGGCTGTTTTTTTTCCTGATGTTGCAGATTTATATCCTGTTGTCCTGACAGCCTGGATGTATCTCACGCCGATTATCATGCCGCTCGATTTTTATAAAAAAATATTAAACGGGTTGCTTTTATACATCAATCCCTTCTATTACATTGTCAATTTTTTCCGCATCCTCATGCTGGATGGTTTTGTGCCCCACCTGCAAACATGGATTGCAACTGGAGTATCCTCCTTTGGTATTTTGATCATTGGCTGGATCTTTTTCTGTATTCGAGCAGATAAATTTGCATATCATGTCTAATTTGATCGTTGATGAACCCCAAACCAATAATTCTGTCTTTTTGAGAGATGTATCTGTTCATTATCGTTTGCCTAATGAAAACATTGGAACATTTAAAGAATATGTCATTAAATTAATCAAGGGTCAGATAAAACATGCGTTGTTTTCAGCGCTTAAAAACATTAACCTCGAAATTAAAAAAGGTGAAATTTTTGGAGTATTGGGACGCAATGGCGCTGGAAAATCCACCCTGTTAAAGGTCATCTCCCGGGTTCTGGTCCCTTCAGAGGGTCGGGTGTGGGTTAAGGGGCAGATCAGCCCAATGCTTCAGCTTGGCGCAGGCTTTCACCCTGAATTGACCGGCCGCGAAAATATCTTTTTAAATGCGACTTTGTTGGGTCATTCCCACGATCAAATCGAAAACAAGGTTGAGGAAATTATTGATTTTTCAGAAGTCGGCAAGTTCATCGAAGCCCCATTGCGAACCTATTCATCAGGTATGCAATCCCGACTGGGTTTTGCCGTCGCAACGGCCTGGAAGCCAGATATTCTTATTTTGGACGAGGTTCTCTCGGTTGGCGACGTTGCCTTTCAACAAAAATGCATCAACCGCATGGCAGACTTCAGGGATGGCGGTGCAACGGTGATTATGGTGACACATTCCGTCGAACAGATCAGATCTATTTGCAGCCGGGCAATGTGGTTGGATCGCGGGGAAATCAAATTGCTAAGCGATGCCAACAGCGTTTGTGACGTTTATAAGACAGCCCTCATAGGCAAATAATTTACACACTCAATATAATGTCCGGACTTCGCAGATGTGTCATTCACAATCTGTTTATCTCTGTTATAATATTCATCGTCTTTTCACTATCAAAACGAACCTTATGAATTTTATTACAACCAGTATCCCAGACGTCCTTCTTATTAAACCCAAATTATATGAGGACAGCCGGGGATTTTTCATGGAAACCTATCAGAAAGAAAGGTTTTCCAATGCCGGCATCCCATGTGATTTTATTCAGGATAACCACTCTTCATCATGTAAACACACACTTCGCGGTTTACATTATCAAATCCGGCACACCCAGGGCAAACTTGTCAGGGTTGTGATCGGTGAAATCTATGATGTGGCTGTTGACCTGCGCCGGAGTTCACCATTTTTTGGTCAATATGTCGGCGCTGTCCTTTCGGACAAAAACAAATACCAGCTATGGATCCCAGAAGGTTTTGCGCATGGTTTTATCGCGCTTTCAGATCAAACTGATGTGGTTTACAAAACCACTGATTATTTTGACCCACAGAGTGAGCGCTGTATCCGTTGGGACGACCCGGAACTGGCTATTGATTGGCCTTTGACTGAAGGGATAAATCCAATTGTTTCACCAAAGGATGCAAGCGCTCCTTTGTTTAGAGATGCGGAGGTTTTTTCATGAGTCGTAAATTGCTTGTCACAGGAGGCGCGGGTTTTATTGGATCAAATTTTGTCCGCTATGTTCAAACTCACGCTCCCGAAACAAAAATTGTCAACCTGGACATCCTGACTTACGCGGGCAGCCTTCAAAATTTGCAGGATTTACCACGTCCAAACGATCACGAATTTATCGAAGGTGATATCTGCGATCAAAACCTGGTTGAAAGCCTTTTGCGTGAAAAAGAAATTGACACCATCGTTCATTTTGCCGCAGAATCCCACGTGGACCGCTCCTTGCTGGGCCCAGCCGCTTTCGTCCAAACCAACATCGTCGGCACCTTTTCGCTCCTTGAAGCAGCACGCAAAGTTTGGCTGAATGAAAATCATTTCACTGGTGATCAGGTTCGCTTCCATCATATATCTACCGACGAGGTCTACGGCACATTGGAGCCTGATGACCCGGCATTTGAAGAAACCACCCCTTATGCACCCACATCCCCTTATTCAGCCTCAAAAGCTAGCAGCGACCATCTGGTGCGCTCCTACGACCATTCATTCGGGCTGCCGATCACAATATCCAATTGTTCAAACAATTATGGCCCTTATCAATTTCCCGAAAAATTGATTCCGTTAATCATCCTCAACGCACTCAATGGTAAACCACTTCCTATTTATGGCGATGGGATGCAAATCCGTGATTGGCTGTATGTGGAGGACCATTGTGAAGCCATCTGGACGATCATTGAAAAGGGCGAAGAAGGGGAATGCTATAACATTGGTGGTGATAATCAACCGCCGAATATCGAAATAGTTAAGACCATTTGTCAACTGCTGGACGAAAAGGATTTGCCCAATGGGTTTGCGCCTCACGAACAATTAATCACATACGTTAAGGACCGACCTGGCCACGACCGACGATATGCGATGAACATCGAAAAGATTCGTAAAACTTTGAACTGGCAGCCTAAACATGACCTTCAATCAGGGCTCAGGGATATGGTTGATTGGTATCTTGCCAATATGGACTGGATGGATGCCCTCCTGAAAGAAAAAGATTACCAGCAATGGGTTCAACTCAATTATCAACAGAGAGGAACAACATGAAAGGATTGATTCTTGCTGGCGGCAAAGGAACCCGCCTTTATCCACTCACCATGGGGATCAGCAAACAGCTTTTGCCCGTTTACGATAAACCGATGATCTTCTACCCCCTGTCCATGTTAATGCTGGCTGGCATTCGGGAAATTCTGATCATCACAACGCCAGAGGATTCGGACCAGTACAAAAGGTTGTTACAGGACGGTAAACAATGGGGGTTGGATTTATCATTTACGACCCAGGCAAGCCCGCGAGGTCTGGCAGATGCCTTTATCGTGGGCGAGGATTTTATTCAAGACCAACCTGCAGCGCTTATCCTTGGCGATAATATCTTTTATGGACAGGGTATGCCTGCAACCCTGCGGCAGGCAGCAAGCCTGACCCAGGGCGCAACCATCTTTGCTTATCCGGTCCATGATCCAGAGCGGTATGGGGTTGTCGAATTTGATAAACAGGGGAATGCACTCAGCCTCGAGGAAAAACCCTTGAAACCGCGCTCAAATTATGCTGTTCCGGGCATCTATTTTTATGACAACCGCGTGGTTGAGTTCGCAAAAAACCTTAAACCCTCAGCAAGAGGTGAAATTGAGATCACTGATCTCAATAGAATTTATTTAGAAAAGGGCGAACTGCGAGTAGAAGTTCTTGGGCGAGGAGTCGCCTGGTTGGATGCCGGCACGCATCACTCACTGCTGCAAGCCTCAAACTTCGTCCAGGCAATTGAAGACCGGCAGGGTATGATGATCTCCTGTCCGGAAGAGATCGCCTATCGCATGGGTTTTATCAACAGGGAACAGTTAAAAGAACTGGCAAAAACCTTCAACGGAAATCAATATGGAGAGTATCTTCTCAGCTTAGCTGAGGGGAAGATCCAATAGCCTCATTAAAAATATGTTTTAACGAACTCTTTGCACTCGATGAGTCGTTTGTCAGTCTCGAATGCTTTTTAAATTTATTAATTTGTAGCATGGTACAACAAAAATATGAAAACATTACTGCTTGGCACAACTGGACAGGTTGGTTGGGAACTGAATCGGACGCTGCTCCCGCTTGGAGATCTTGTCGCTATGGATTACCCCCAAATCGACATGTCCAATCCGGATCAAATTCGGTCAATCGTCAGAGAACACCGCCCTGATTTAATTATTAATGCGACCGCCTATACGGATGTTGATAAATCTGAAAGCTTAAATGAATTAGCGATGGCGATTAATGACACAGGACCCGGTGTCCTTGCGGAGGAAGCCCTCAGATTGAACGCTGGCTTAATCCATTTTTCCACCGATTATGTCTTTGATGGCACAGCAACTGAACCCTATCTGGAAGAAGATCAGCCCAATCCGCTCGGTGTTTATGGTGAAAGCAAGCTGGCTGGCGAGAAATCTGTCGAGGCAATCGGCGGCGCATATTTAATTTTCCGCACCAGCTGGGTGTATTCCCTTCGCAGGCAATCTTTTGTGACCAAGGTCCTGCAATGGGCAAGGCAATATGAGACCCTGCGCGTTGTTGATGACCAGATCAGTACACCGACCTGGGCGCGAGACCTGGCTGAGATCACCGCACAGGTGATCGCGCAAGGACGCGGCAATGCCGTCGGATATATTGCTGAAAGGGCTGGTCTCTATCATCTGACCGATCAGGGTTCTTGCAGTCGGTTCGAATGGGCGAAAATGATCCTTCAGCTGGATCCGGATAAGGAAACCCAGATCGTTAAATCGCTTCAGCCAGCAAAAACAATCGAATTCCCTGCGCCGGCAACCAGGCCACTGCACTCCATCCTGTCCTGTAAAAAATTTCAGGACACATTCAGCATCCCAACCCCTCCATGGGATGTTGCCCTGCGCTTGTCCATGGAATAAGTAAGCGATGGATCGAATTTGTTAATTTAAATTGACGATTTTGTCAAAAGTGTGTCAGCAACACAATAACCGCTATTAATAAAGAATTCGAATATCATCCTATTATGAAATAGAGTTTTCCCAATCTGAATGAATGTCTTAATAACCAACTATTTTATCAAGAATTTCACGGGCTCGGAAATTAACGCTTTGCAGCTTTGTATGGCTTTAAGAAATTTGGGAATCAGCGCAGATGTAGCGACCTTCTTTTTTGATCAGCCCCTGAGACATTTCTTCGAAGACAATGGCATAAGGGTTAACAACCTGCTCGACAATGACTTCGAATTGGGTAAATATGATCTTTTCTGGGCACACCATATCCATACCATCAATCATTTAATCTTCGGCTTCGAACCTCAACAAGCCCATATTATTTACAGTTGTCTGGGACCTTTTTCTCCACTGTCAGTTCCGCCTTACTACCATAATGAATTGAATTACATCCTTTCGAATAGCGAGGGCAACACCTCCGTCCTTCTCGAAGAAGGGGTTGCTGGCAACAAGGTTCATTATTTCCCAAACTTTGCGCCAGAAGAATTCTTTTCACAGCACAGGACACAACCATCGACAATTCTTAGAAAGATTGGCGTGGTTTCAAACCATCCACCCGAAGAGCTGCGTGATTTTTCTAAAATCGCAACCAAAAATGGTTATCTGGTGGATTTTATTGGTTTTGAAGGACAGCAGGTTTTGGTAACGCCAGCGCTTCTAAAAAACTATGATCTAATAATTTCAATTGGGAAGACCGTTCAATATTGTTTTGCTTTGAAGATACCGGTTTATTGTTATGATCATTTCGGTGGACCGGGTTTTATTACGCATGATAATATCGAAACATCGGAGTATTACAATTTTTCAGGCAGGGCAATTGATCGCAAATTATCAGGAACCGAGCTTTTTAAAGAGATTTTCGAACTGTATCCAAAAGCCCAATCGAACCTGACTTTTCTTTATCAACACGCAGAGAAGCATTTTATGCTCGAAAAGAACATCGAAAATCTGCTTGGGTTGCTTTCAAAGCAGGAAAAAATTGACCTGTCTAAAATTTGCAAAGACTACGCCCTGACAAAAAGGCATCATCAAGATTTTTTAGAGAGATTGACATATCAAATCAGGCTGGAAGAGCAGCTGTCAGGAAAATTATCTGATCCTTATGATTCAATGGCCCACCATCAAGTTATTGCAGATTTACAGCAAGAAGTATTATCATATACTTTAAGTAAGAGTTGGCGATTAACCAGGCCTTTGCGAAAAATGATGAATCTTTTTAGAAAGAAAAACGATGTTTAAATCAATCATTGAATTCATTACGATTGCCAGAAGCGGTCTTTTTGATCGAGATTATTATCTGACCAGATATCCTGATGTTCGTAAAGCGGACATGAATCCGCTGTGGCATTTTGTTCGTTTAGGATGGAAAGAAGGGAGAAATCCTTCAGAGCGATTCAACACAAGGGTATATTTCATCAAGCACCCTGAAATTGACAAAGATTCTGTGAACCCCCTCATTCATTTCCTTCAGGAAAACAAGGAAACTGGACAAAGTAACGATGCTCAAAATTATAAAGAGGCGTTGAGCGAAAATAAATTTCCTGCCCATACCGATATCTTCGTAAGTGCTGATCCAGGGACAATCACATTTTATCTGCATACGGGCGACTCAAAAACAGGCACATCACTGATTCAAAACTTCCTGGATGTGAACAGGACGAAATTATTCACTGAGCAAAACTGCCTTTACCCCAATTTTGCTATGGAAGATTTTCTTGATGGCAGATGTCACAACCACGCCCCGTGGTATCAAGAAGTTGAGAAAAATCCCCAAAAGTTTAGAAATGACATTCAATCTCTGGCAAATTTTGCACGCTATAACAACGTTGAAAAGATCATTTTGAGCAATGAAGCCTGGTTCATGCAGGAGAAGGATGTTGAACTTCTTAAACAGATTGCTGATATTTGCAAAGATTTTCGGTTGGTGACCATCAGCTATTTAAGAAGAGTCGATTCATGGCTTGAATCAGCCTGGAAACAATGGGGTTTGAAGAATTTTGAAAGTGTTGACGAATATACTCAATCTTCGGTGGTCAAAGATCGTTACAAAAAAATCTTAACACACCTGGAACAGTGGGAAGAAATTATCGGCAATGAGAACATCATCGTACGACCCTATGAAAAGGGTCAATTGCCCGGGGGGTTGTTGCAGGATTTTCTTTCAATTGTAAACATAAATTATCAGGACGTTGAATGGGATCCGATTGAACCGACCAACCTTGCTTTAAATCAGGGTTTTAACCGGGATGTGTTGGAAATGATTTACCATTGCAAAGATTTGTTTACCGGCACCCACGATAATCATGTTTTCGATCTGTTCTACAACTTGCTTGGTGAGAAGTTCCAGAAAAAACCCTTCGAGGATTACGCCTTGCTGTCTCCCCGGCAGAAATTGACGCTTATACAAGAAAACATGCCCTATGAAAAGCAAATTGCCCATAAATTCATGAATCGGGAAGACGGGCGTATCTTTTATGACCCTTTGCCTGGTCCTGATATGCCCTGGGAACCTTATCCGGGCTTGGTGCTTGAAAAAGCGGTGCCCATGATGGTGAAAATGCTGGATGAGATTTATCAGTTAACACTGAAGAACAGGGATCGCCTTGATCACATCGAAAAAGATCAGGGTTGATGCTTTTTCCAACTTTTTATCTTTTTCTTTACTGATTTCTGTACGCCTGCTCAAATTGATAAAGGATGAAGGAGAGTAAGTCCACGGTTTCCTGTTTTGAAAACTGAGCATAGGTGAATTTATCAACCCGCGCTTGCTCTCGCCTTTTACTCTCAAATACAACCTGGTTCTGAAAATACTCTCTTTCTATCTCCGCGTTTGATTGTTGGTGGTGCTTCATGATTTTCCTTGATAGTTTGCGATCAAGGTAATTCAATTTGCACTGATTCCAACCCATTTGATCCCCGTAGGACATGATACTTTTCGCTATCAAACCCCAAGATTGGCTGTCCATTTCGGAAAATCTGATTGAATTTTTTAGCAACCGCATCGCTTCAATCGTTTTCGCTCCCGGCGATAAATTCAAATTTTCAGGTACTGTCATCTGATTCCAGCTGACCCCGCACTGCAAAAGAAAATGTTCAAATAAGTTATCTCCCGTAAATCTTTGCGAGAAACCCGATAAAATCAAAGCCTCTTTTGAAAATATGTTTTCCCAACGCTTGATCATGGCAAAATAATCTGTATTCTTTGATTTGTAATTATTTCCTTTCAGCCATTCGCGAAACGAGCCGACAGGGGGCATCACAAAAGCATTCCGAACCTGCGACACCCAGGAAGATTGCAACGCTTCATCCTGGTCGCGTAAATACATCACGATTTGAACAGGAAATTCCTTTAATGCTTCCTTAATTCTGCCGATTGCTTGATCACCCAACAAACAAAAACCTTCCGCTGAAAGGATCACTTTCTGGACCCCGCTATTTTTATCAATCTCCCTAACCAGCCCCTCCCATGTACCATAGGCAGGATTAAATCTTGAATTGCCCAGAAGCTCCCAGGCAAGGTTATGATGACCAGCCGTTTCGGTCATCGAACGACCAGCCCTGGGGACTAAAACGCCTTTGTTCCTCAAGGTGTCCTCATTGAGCAACAATCCTTTCTGGATCGTCGTAGTGCCCGTTTTATGCGGACCGATATGAAGATAAATCGTTGCCTTCATTGGATATGTATTCCTTGCTATTATTGATTAATATGTTTTGCATCGTAAAAACTCAAATCAGTCAAAAAAGTCAAACAGAGACTTAGATTTCCCGGAAAGTAGTTTCTGTAATATACTGCTTTTTCTCCATCCCACAGATCAATAATTTTCGGTCATCGCCAATCAATCGAACAACGCTTTCCTTTTCATCTTTCAGATATAATAAATCAAATGATCTGTTTTTTCAATTTTTATATGTTACCGTCTTTGATGCAAACACAGGATCTATGAAACGCAATTTGTTCAGTCAGATAAAAACCTTAAAAGAATATTACCGCATTAAAAAAAGCGGGTTGTTTGACGAGTCATATTATCTCCAAACCTATCCTGAAATTAAGCAGCAAAAACTTACTCCCATCATGCACTATATAAAATACGGTTGGCGTGAGGGGAAAAATCCCTCCCCCGTTTTTGACACAGCCTATTACCTCCGTGAGAATAAGGATATCCGATTGAGCAGGATCAATCCCCTGCTGCACTATATCCAGTTTGGGATGGCAGAGGACCGCCCAGCCAACCGTTCGCAATCCACAGATCCTTTCACCTACTACAGCTGGATTGAGCAATACGATACGCTTACCGCGGAGGATGGCATCAAGATGCGATCCCATATGGAGACCTTTGCGCACAAGCCGCTGATCTCAATCATCATGCCGGTTTACAACACGCCAGAGCAATTTCTGCGGGAAGCGCTCGAGTCAGTTCTGGCGCAAAATTACCCCAATTGGGAATGCTGTATTGCCGATGACGCTTCCACCGAGCCTCACATTAGCGCAATACTACACGAATTCGCTAAAAAAGATGGGCGATTCAAGATTGCATTTCGGGAAACAAACGGACATATCTCAGCAGCCTCCAACACGGCGCTCAGCATGGCAGCCGGTGAATACGTTGGTTTGCTCGATCATGATGATATCCTCAGAGAGCATGCACTGTACATGGTGGTCCATGAAATCAATCAACATCCAGATACAATCATCATCTACAGCGACGAAGACCTGATTGATGAATTCGGCGTGCGTTATGACCCTTACTTCAAACCCGCCTGGAATCCTGATTTGTTTTACGGGCACAACCTGATCACCCATTTTGGAGTCTATCGACGTGACAAAGTCGTCCAGGCCGGAGGGT
>LSQX01314689.1_pt1 | contig 15220 bp, 14 predicted proteins | sample 654561 | NCBI WGS metagenome assembly LSQX01 (sample SAMN04489861, study PRJNA283612) | anaerobic digester metagenome | isolation source: 4 biogas reactors fed with cattle manure at either 37C or 55C with and... | place: Denmark: Kongens Lyngby | collected 2014 | reverse complement strand
TAGCGGGCGGCGGAGGCAGCGCGGTCCCTTCGGAAGGCCGAGCTGGACCGGGCGAGGCTCGGCTTCGACCTGGCAAAAAAACAGTTCGAGCGGATTGACCGGCTTATGCCCTCCGGAGGCATTGCGAAGCAGGACTGGGACATTGCGGAAAACAGGATGCAGCTTCTCTCAAGGGAGGCGAAGGCGGCGGAGTTCGCTCTCCGCATGGCGGAGTTCGACGTTGAGCAGGCCCGGTCTTCACTCATCCAGGGGCAGGAGAAGGGCAAATCCTCCGAACCGGTGCGGATTCTCTCTCCCGTGGACGGGTACGTCCTGAAGGTCTTCGAGGAGAGCGCCAGGCCGGTGCAGGCAGGAACACCCCTTCTCGAGGTCGGGAACCCTGAGGACCTGGAGGGGGAGACGGACCTTTTCTCCGCCGATGCCGCCGGGGTGGTGCCCGGAATGGAGGTTTCCATTGAAGGCTGGGGCGGCGAGGAGTCCCTGAGAGGTCGGGTGTCGGCCGTGGAGCGGAGCGGCTTCACCAAGGTGTCGGCCCTCGGCGTGGAGGAGCAGCGGGTGAAGGTGCGCGTGGACATCCTGGATCCGGTTCCCCCGGGCTATCGTCTGGGAGACCGGTTCCGCATCATTGCGCGCATCGTGGTGCGATCAGACATCGGAGTGCTTCAGGTGCCCCTGAGTGCTCTCTTCCGGAGGGGGACGGAATGGCATGTCTTTACGGCAGAAGGAGGAAGGGCCCTGGACAGGAAGGTGGAAACAGGCGACAACAACGGCATTATGGCGGAAGTGCTTTCGGGACTCGCTGAGGGGGACCTGGTGATTCTTCACCCGTCGGAGAAGATCCGGGACGGGGTGAAAGTGCTGCAGGAATAGGGAACGGTCAGTCGGCCGCCGATGCCCGAAGTCGTGCCTCTGCCGGCCGGGGGGCGGGAGATTCATCCTTCCGGTCGAACCACCGGACGATCTCCATGACGCCGTCTATGTGCTCCACCAGGGCCGAGCAGTGGTCCACCCAGTCGCCGCAGTTGAAGTACCGCACTCCCCGGAAGGCCCGTGCCGCAGGGTTGTGGATGTGGCCGCAGATGATCCCCTCGGCTCCGACGTCCCTGACGGACCTGGCGATGCGGCTTTCGTACCGGCTGATGTACTTGACCGCCCTCTTCACCCTGTTCTTGAGAAAAGAGGAGAGGGACCAGTATTCCCGGCCGGCGAGGGAGCGGATACAATTGATTCCCGTGTTCAGCTGCTGGGCAAGGCTGTAGGCCCTGTTGCCCGCCCAGGCGAGCCACCGGCTGTAGAGCATCACCACGTCGAACTGGTGTCCGTGGACCACGAGGTATTTTTTCCCGTCCGCAGCGGTGTGCACAGCCTCCGAGCGAATCCGGACGCCGCAGACGGACTGGCCGTCGAACCGGTTCATGAATTCGTCGTGGTTGCCCGGTATATAGGTCACCGCCGTTTTTCCGGCAAGGGAGAGGATGGACCGGAGGACTGAGGTGTGGGATGCCGGCCAGGTATGCCGCGGGCCGATGTTCCACCCGTCGATGATGTCCCCCACGAGGTACAGGTTGTCGCACTCTACCGAGGAAAGAAAGCCGGAGAGGTTTCCGGCACGGCACCAGCGGTTTCCGAGATGGAGGTCGGAGAGAAAGATCGATCGGTATTTCAGCGGGTTCATCCCTTCCTTTCAGAGATGCCCCGGAGGGCATCTCTTCCCATTATACCGCAAGGGTAAAGCAGGGTCTCAGCCATCATTCCTGGTGGGCTCCGTCGTCGGTGCCCGGCCGGATGATCTGCTTCATGATGTTCTCAAGGAGCTGCTTTTTCACCTGGTCCTCCGTGCTCGGGGAGGTATCCTTCCCCTCTCCGGTGGGAATTTCCACGGTGATCTTGATCTGGGTTTCGTTCCTGCCTGAACTTCCCGGTCTTGGAATGGAGGCGGGAGAGGCCGCGGAGGTCACCTTGAGATCGGTGAGCACCGGTGAATCCCAGGTTCCCTTGAGGTTGAAGGACGTCTCGCGGAAGTCACGGACGGACATGCCGCCCAGGAGTCCTGAGAGGAACTTCTGCAGGAAAGCCGGGTCGGTGAGGGGGTTGCCGTCAACGGAGATGATGCCCTGGAGGGCACCGAGAAAGGCGTTCAGGGCTTTTACGTTTATATCCCCCACACACTTGAGATCCAGGGGAGAATCGTTCCACCCCAGGGACCCGCTGGCGGAGAAGTACCTGTAGACGTTGTCCCCCACGGGAGCGGAAACCCTGCTCCCCGGAAGAATGAAGATGTTTCTTCCGTCGAGGTTGAAGCTGGCCAGCACGGAACTGAACTTCACCACACCCGTGTCGGAAACGCTCTTCAGGGCGTCGAATCCCGACACCGTGCCGTCCTTCGCAGAGAGCTGCCCGCTGCCGAAGACCATTCCCACCATCCCCCCGGTGCCGCTTCCTCTCGCAGTGAGGTCCGCTTTTCCGGTCACCGAGCCCTTCCCTCCGAGGAGTTTCGCGGTGGCGCCGCCGAGGTCCATGCCTTTCACGGTGAGATTGCCCTCCCACCGCATGGTGGCGGGGTCGACCATGCCGGAAATGGCGGCAGGGCCTCCGTGGTACTCCGCCTTCCCGTCCCTGACGTTGATTCTGCTGTCCTTCCAGGTGAATGGGATATCCACGGCCGTCACTTCCGTGCGGTAAAACCCGAGGGAAGAAGAGCGGATCCTTCCCTCCCAGGTGTTCCCCTTCTCATTGAGGATTCCCCTGGCTGTGAAATCAGCCTCTCCGGACACCATGCCCGATGCCTGGGCGGAGAGCCCGGCGGCCGTGGCGCCAAGGTCGATCTTTTTGCTGTTTTTGAGGGTGATCTCCGTTCCCTTCTTTGTCAAGGCCATTTTTCCTTCCACGGCGAGGATGCTCTTGCCGAGGACTCCCTCGGCAGACAGGGCATAGGCTCCCTTTCCGTCTGGCTTCAGGGAAAAAACGGCCTTTTCGAGCAGGAGCCCGTGGAAGGTGACGAGAGGCGACGTTCCCGAGAAGACGGCTGCGGGTGCCCCTCCCATGGTGCCGGAGAGGGTGACTTTCCCTGAGGCCGTGCCGCCGAGGCTTACGTCGGGGAAGAAGGCCGCCGAGATTTTCCTGAGGTCCAGTTCCCCGGATGACGCTGAAAGATTGATCTTTCCCTTTTCCTTCAGCTCCAGGGTTCCCCCGGCTGTGACAGGAGAGTCAAGAATCCGGGCGGAGAAAGAGGTCAGCTTCATGGTCGGGAGGGTTCCCTCGGCCCTGGCCGACAGGGATCGGATGGAAAGCCCTCCCGCAGAGAACTCCGGTCCGTTTGCCGAGAGGGAGAGGACCGGGGACGCAGCTTTGCCCGAAAGAGAGAATTCACCGGCAAGGGCTCCGGAGGAAGAGGGCAGGGGCGTTCCCATGTCTTCCGCGGCCTCACGGAGGGAGATTCCGGAGAATGTCCCGCGGAAATTCAGGGCCGGGGAATGGGTGAGGGAAGATGCTTTCCCGGAAAGCTTCACCCTGCCGCCCCAGAGGGAGGCCGCCGCTTCAGAAAGCGAAAGCTCGCCGCCGGAAAAACGGCCTTTCAGCACCGTTCCCCGGAGGGGGAGTGTTTTTGAAAGGGGGGTATCCTTTCCCCTGACCTCGAATTCCACCGAGGGAGCCGAAAGGGGCGACCGGGCGGACCACCGGAGATCCGCCGTGCCGGAAGCGTTCAGCGGCTTCGATGAGGAGGCGAGAGACTCGATGAAGGCCCAGCGGATGTTCTTTCCCTCCCCTTCGAAGGCCATGGCGGGGGTATCCCCTGAAAGGCCTGACAGGGTCCCTTTCCCGGAGACCGTTCCTCCCCCCGGAATGGAAAGGGAGAGTGAGGAGACGTTCAGAGCGTCCGCCGTGCCGGTAAAGCTGGCTGACAGATTGCTGGCAGGGGTGCCCAGGACGGAAATCTTCGGGGCTGCAAGAGCCCCGGAAAGGCTCATCTTCCCCTCGAAGGGATATTTCAGGGAGAGTTTTCCCGTTCCCGTGCCGGCAAGCCCCAGGCCGGGAGCGAAGACAGCGCCGGAGGATTTCAGGTCGAACCTGTCAGACCGGATTTCCAGGGTGGTTTCGGTGCGATCATTTTCGTCGAAGGCAACTTTTCCCGATGCGTCAAAGGTGGAGGCATGCCATTTCCCCGAGGCCCTGAGATCAATGAGATTTCCATCGGTCAGCTCAAGACTTCCCTTCAGGTCCCCCACGGGAAAACCTTCGAGGTCAACCCCGGGAGAGGCAAAGGAAACAGGCCCGCCGAGCCTGTCGAAAGGGCCGTCAAGGTCCACCCTGAGGGACGACAGAGTGCCCCGGCCGAAGGAAAGCCAGGAGAAGAACCGGGTCCACTCCAGAAAATCCACGTTTTTGAGGCCCAGATTGATTTCCGCCAGGGGGACGGGGGCGAAGAACACGGAAAGGCTGCCCTCCACCGGCGAGGAAAAAACCTTTCCGCCCGCAGGGGAGAGGGTTGCCTTCTCGCCGTCGGCAGACCATAAGAACCGCCCTTCCGTGAGGAGGTCCCAGATGTCGCCGCCGAGTATTTCTCCCTCCCCGGACAGAAGAAGCTTCCCGCCCGGGCGGCTCACCGTGAGGGTGGAGTCCACCGTGCCCTTCATACTGAAGGGAAGAGAAAAGAGGGAGCCTGCTTTTTCCAGGTTCAGGTTGTGAACGTTCCCTTCGAGGAAAAACTCCGGAAAAACTTCTCCCGACAGTGCCGCCGTCATTTCACCCGCTCTCAGAAATCCGTTGGTGAGTGAAATCACAGCGTCCTCCGCCAGGGATCCTCCCATTTCCACAGGCATGCCGAGGAAATTCCCCTTTCCCTCGAGAGTTACCGTCCCCTGCCCCGGCGTCAGCCGGAGAAGGTCGAGCGTCACGCTTCCGAGGGGGGTGGAGACTTCCGAAGGGGTGAGAATAATCACAGGAAGGGCAAGGGAACTCTCCCCGGAACCCTGGGGAAGGTCAGTCTTTTTCACGGCTGCCAGAAGCGGTTCAGAGGCGAGGAATGCGTTCTTAACCGTAATGCTGTTGATTCCCGCCGAGCCCTTCAGCAGGGAGAGCAGCGAGAGGGACACTGTGAGATTTTCCGCCCGGGCAATTTCTTCGTCCCCGAAGGAGACCCGGACATTCCATGCTGTGAAGCCTGTGACCGGATTTCCGGAAAAACGGTCGGCCCTCAGGCTCCAGCCTGGAAAAACCTGTACGGCTTCGTCCAGGGATGATTTGAAGAAGTCAGTCCCGGCATCCCTCCCCGAGAGCAGGAACAGAACGGACGCCGCCGCCAGGCCTGCAAGGAGAAAGACGAAAAGAACAGCCTTTTTTCCTGGTTTTTTCATTTCCCTTTTCCTTTCGGTTATCGCTTCTTTTTGCCTTCTGCCCTGCGGCAGCAATTATATACCGGTGCGGAGCCGTGCAATCATAGGAGACATGGGAGCGGAATGCCAGAGCAGTATTACCTATATGTTAAAGAGTGAATAGTCCGTTCTGTTTAACCTATATATGGCGGCCTGTGGAACGCTGTGGAAATGTGGATATGTGGACAAGTCGGTGGACAACCTTGAAAAAAACGTCGAAAAAAGGTTGAAAAATGCACCTCCGTGGATAACCCTGCGGCATGTGGACATTTTTGCGGAGACACTAGGCAGGGGGAAAGAATACATGGTACAGGCGCCGACTGTGTTTCATCCACCGGAATCCCTGCTGACCTGAAGGACGGAGACAATGGGAATCTCGCATCCCCTGGGAGAAAGAAGAACCTTCCCCCTGACCGTTACTCGCTCTCCTTTCTTCAGGCCCAGGAGTCCCGCCGTGCGGCCGTTCCTGTAGGCGGTAAGAGAAAGCCTGCCCTGGGAGAGGATTATTCTCCGCCCCCGCTCCTCCACCCGTTCCAGGATCATGCTCACGGTGACAAAACTGCCCGCGAGGACCGTTGCCTCGGCCCATACCTGGGAAGCTGTGAATATCCTGTTCTCAGAACGGCTCCAGAGGCCTGCGCCATTCCGGGCAGCCTCTTCCATGGCGGAGAAAATCCTGTCGGCGTATTTCCCGTTGGGGGGAATGATCAGGGGGAGGGCAAGGCCTCTTCGAACAAGCTCCTCGTTCACCATCGTCTCTCCTTCGGGAAGAGAGACCCAGACATAGGCCAGGAGTCTTTCGTACCTGTCGCGGAGTTCCTTGTCGAATTCGATCCGGAGCGGTCCGGAGGAAATAATGTCCCGGTTCGCCTCGGAGGCCTCCAGGGCGAGCTCCTCCTCCGCCCGGCGGGGATGGTGGAGTTCCGGCGAGTCGATCAGGAGGTAGCGGATGGTGGTCCGCTTCCCGTCAAGAGGAACGGAGATGGTGTCTCCGTCAAAGACCTCGATGCCCGCGTCCGAGAGGAGCGTTTGTACATCGGGGCCGCTCCCGGGTCCGAAAAACGACAGTATCGCTGCGGAGAGGAGGGCGGCGGCCGCGGCGAGAAGGCGCGTCACGGCTGCTCGCCCTCCCCTGCCGCCGGGTGAACCCGCCAGGTGAGGTCAGGGCACGTCCATGGATTCCCGCCGGACGCCACATACCGGAGAACCGCCGAAGGGGATGCGGAAGAAACCGATGGAAGGACCAGGAAGGAAATGCCCGCCCTGCCCAGGATGTCGGGGAGAAAGGGGATGCCGGGACCCTGGAGAACCACCTTTTTCTTCTCCAGCCATGGAAGGAGGGTGAAGAAGGAGCGTGTCCTGAACACCTCGGCGGTGAGCCATATCCAGCTGCAGGAGCTCATGTGCTGGGAGGCGGTCCATTCCGGAAGGACGTTCAGGCCCCTCCGGCCGTCATCGAAGACGGAAATGTTCCAGTGCCAGTCCCGGAGAAAATCAATGACCCAGGGGTCAGGAGTGACAAGGCACACCCGCTCTCCGCCAGGAAGCGGGAGAAGGCTCTCGAGGGGCATCCCTCCCTCCGGAGGGGGGCTGAGGGCCGCTGCGGCGGCGGAGGCAGCAGCGTATTCCTGGGGATAGGGCGAGACGAGGAGCCTTGCGAGGTCCCGAACTCCCGAGGCAAGGAGGCGCCGCGTGTGATCCTCCCTGGGTGACAGGGCTGCTCCTCCTTCGGGAGGGACAGTGCCGAGCCCCCACCTGCCGTCTTTCAGGACGACGGCGCTTCCCTTCCACCCGAGGACGATGGATTCCACCTCCCCGTCTGGCCGGGAAAGAAGCCGGTCCTGGATTTCCTCGTACAATCCCATGGGATTCCCCCCTTTTCCAGTCCATTCTATACTCCCCGGATGCCGTGGAAAAGGCCGTTCCCGGAAAGAAAGGTATATAATGTTGACCGGTATGTACTTTGAAGGGAAAGGGGACACGCCGGTGGACCACGCTGATGTACTTCTCTCCTCCTGCGGCGGGATTCTGAAACGATACGGAAATCTCCTCGCTTCCTACGGCGGAAAAATTCGCCTGACCGGGCCCAGCGATCCGGAAATACTCTGGAACGACCACATTCTGGACTGTCTCTTCACCGTCTCCCGCCTTCCCGAAAAGGGACGCATTCTCGACGTGGGCTCGGGGGGAGGGCTTCCCGGTCTGGTATGGGCCATCTGCCGTCCCGATCTCGAAATCACCCTCCTTGACAGCGTGAAAAAGAAGTGCGGCGCCCTTGAGGAGATGGCCGCGGAACTGGATCTTCCCAACGTCCGGGTTGTCTGGGGAAGGTGTGAGGAATATGCCCTCCGTGAACGGGAGACCTTTTCCCTCGCAGGGGCCCGGGCAGTGGCGGGAACGGGGATCCTCCTCGAATACCTCTCACCCTTCGTCGCCGTCGGCGGAACTGTCCTGGCCATGAAGGGCCCCATGTATACAGAAGAACTCGAGCCGCTCCAGGGCAGGTGGAACAGGCTCGGACTCGCTGCCCCGTCAATTGTTCCCTACGGCGGCGATGAAAAAAAGAGATTTCTTCTTCTCTGGAAGAAAAACGCCCCCTGTTCATCCCGGTTCCCCCGGAAAACGGGCATGGCGGAAAAAACATTCTGGTGGAGGTGACGCCCCCATGCTCATTCTCACGGTTTCCAACCAAAAAGGCGGAGTAGGAAAAACGACCACATGCGTCAATCTTGCGGCTGAACTGGGCCGGCTCGGCTATTCCGTTCTCGCAGTTGACATTGACCCACAGGCGAACTGCACCAGCGGCCTGGGCATATCACCGGAGGACTTCGAACTCAGCCTCTACGACGTGCTCCTCGGAGAAGCCGAGGCGAAGGATGCCGTCCTCCCCACACAATGGGAGGGGGTCTCCATTCTTCCTGCCACCATCGACCTTGCGGGAGCGGAAATAGAACTCGCAAGCGTCATCAGCCGGGAGACCAGGCTTCGGAGGCATCTCCGTTCCCTGAACGGCTTTGACCTGGCCATCGTGGACTGCCCCCCTTCCCTCGGCATGCTGACCATCAATGCCCTTGTCGCTTCCGACAAGCTCATTATCCCCATTCAGTGCGAATACTACGCCCTTGAAGGAGTCGGGCAGCTGTCGAAGACTATCGGTCTCGTGAGGGACAACCTCAATCCTGATCTTGAGGTAGGCGGTGTCCTTCTCACCATGTACGATTCCAGGACCAGGCTTTCCAACGAGGTCGCGGAAGAAGTGCGCCGCCAGTTCGGAAGCGTGGCCTTCTCCTCCGTCATCCCGAGGAACGTCAGGTTGTCTGAAGCTCCGAGCCATGCGGCTCCCATAGGCTATTACGACGCGTCTTCCACCGGGGCCCAGGCATACGGAGATCTTGCCAGGGAGGTGTCAGCACTGTGGCTAAAACGCGCGCATTAGGAAAAGGACTCGGTGCCCTTTTTACTCCTTCGGGAGACGCTCCGGCCACGAAAAGTGCGCCTCAGGAAATTACCTCCCTGCCCGTCGCCAGCATCCGCCCGAACCCCGCCCAGCCAAGGCGCGAAATGGATGAAGGGGCCCTCGATTCACTTGCCGACTCGATACGGACCCACGGTGTCGTCCAGCCGCTCATCGTTCGTCCGCTTGAAGAGGAAGGGGCCTTTGAGATCGTTGCCGGCGAGAGACGGTGGCGTGCGGCCCAAACGGCAGGATTGACTGACGTTCCCGTCCGGGTTCTGGAAGGTACCGAGCGGGAACTCCGTGAAGTCTCCCTGGTTGAGAATATTCAGAGAGAGGACCTGTCCCCCCTGGAGATCGCGGCGGCACTGACGGAGCTCATCCAGAACCACTCCCTCACCCAGGAGGAAGTTGGAGAGCGCATCGGGTGGAGCCGGACGGCTGTAACCAACAAGCTCAGACTTCTTCAGCTTCCTGACGAAGTTAAGAACATGCTCTCCGAAAATCTTCTGTCCGAAGGGCATTGCAGAGCCCTTCTTTCAGTTGAATCCCCGTCCCTCATGATCGGCCTTGCACGGGCTGCGGAGGAAAGGAGCATGTCGGTCCGGCAGCTTGAGGAAGCGGTCAAGCGGTCAAAGCTCCAGACGCCGGAAATCTCTGCGGCCAAAAGGGCGGCTTATGTTATACCCGAACCGGTAAAGTCGGTTCTCAGCAGTTTGGGAGTATCTCTGAAGGTAACCGGAAACCCGAAACGGTTGAAAGTCTCCATTGACGGCCTGAACAAAGGCCAGATGGAGTCTTTTCTGCGCTTCCTAGAAGAGAGAGGGGATGAAATATTTCCCGGGAAATAGGTGATTACAGATGGACAAATTTAAGGATGTAGTAATGTTTGGAAAAATAATTTCAACCGGTTTCCTCATAGGAGGATATGTTTTTCTCGGTGTATACATAGCCAGAAAGCTTGTGCTCTCCGGGTATCCAACCTGGCTCAATGCCGCCCTCCCGGCGCTTCTCGCACTATTCGGGCTTGGACAGGGATGGTTTCTTGTTCGTGAATACATGAGAAAAAAAGAATGAAGCGGCTGGCTTCCTGAACAGCGCTTTTCATTGCATACAAGCCCCGTGCCATGTTCAGGCGTTCCTGTCGCTGACGAAACCCGAAGAGCCCTGATAAAATCTGCCCGTGCCGCAGACAGGGCTGGACATACACGGGCTATAAATGGATACTGTTGTTCCGGAAGAAACAAAATGTGCCTGAATTTCCCTGCAGCGGAGGTTGTTTCACTCTGCATGCCGATTGATGGATACACTTTCTGAGTGCCGGGAACGCAGGATTCCGGAAAGACAAACGGAAAATGTTCCTGCCTGGATCCCAAAGAAATGTTTCACGTGAAACGGTACCGCGAAATAAGGAAGGATGATGGACGATCATGGAAAACATCTTCGCCCCCTGGAGAATGGCATACATTGAGGTTTCAAAAAAACAGGACGGATGTATATTCTGCGACTTTCCTCCGGAAAACCGTGATGAAGAACGCCTGATTCTTTACAGAGGGTCAACATGCTTTGTAATTTTCAACGCCTTTCCCTATAATCCCGGACATCTTATGGTTGCCCCGTACAGGCACACTGCAGATTACGAGCTTCTTTCCGACGAAGAACTGATTGAGCTTCATCGTCTCGGAGGAAAGTGCATTTCCGTATTGAAGAAAGTGATGAATCCGCAGGGATTCAACCTTGGCATAAATTTGGGAAAAGTCGCCGGGGCCGGTTTCGACGGCCACCTTCATCTCCACGTGGTTCCCAGGTGGAACGGAGATACGAATTTCATGCCGGTATTCGCTGATGTACGGGTCGTTGCAGAAGAACTTGCTGCAACATACGCACGAATGAAGAAAGCATGGAATGAATGAGTGACCTGTACTGCGAGCCTGCACGCGAATCCCTTACGGAGTCGAAAGTGCAGAAATCACTCTTCATAGCCCATGTGCGGATATGCTTCAATGAATCCCATGCACGGGAAACCATAAAGTCCATATCTTCCGAACACCGGCAGGCGAACCATAACTGCTGGGCGTACCGGGTGGGAGCCCCAAAGACGGACGAATATTTTTCCGATGACGGAGAACCTGCAGGAACGGCAGGGAAGCCTATTCTCGGTTCTCTTCTCAGGTATGACGTGACGAACACCCTCATCGTTGTGACGCGGTATTTCGGAGGAATTAAGCTTGGCGTACGGGGTCTCATCGAAGCCTATGGATCTGCTGCCACTGAAGGGCTGAATGCTTCCGGAAAAGTCGTGAAGCGGGTCAGAAAAGAATATGAAATCAATATGCCCTATGACATGGCAAAGCTTGCGGATCGGGTGCTCGAAACCTTCGATACCGGGGCTGATTACCGCAGCTGTACCTACGGGGCCGATGTGACGCTCAGATGTGCCGTGCCTCTTGACTGCACGAAACAGCTTGAAGAAATACTTGAAGAATGGAGAAACTCAGGGAGAATAGCCCTTTGGAGTACCATCAATCACCAGAGCTGAACGATACAGTCTTCGTCGGTGTTCACCCTCCCTGCAAACGATTCATATTTCGTGAATCACAACGGATATGTTCAATGAAACCGCCGCATGGAAAGAAATTCGATGAAAACATCCCCGAAAAAGGAACAATTTCGCTGGAAATCACCTGCATTCACCTCATTTCCGAAGAATATTCAACTCAAGAAAACAGAAACTCATTAAGAACTGCGAATGAGAAAAGAACGAAGTGAGTCTTTTTCCTACAATCTGATGGTGCCTTGAGCGGAAACTGAACAGTGAAAGGCAGATAAAGGAGATTTGCAGGCGCATACCGTGACGAAAAAAACAGACGGGAAATAGTATTAATTAATAATAACGGAGCGTTATGAAGAAAGAAGTTTTATAAAGGACCAGGTTGTATTTTCATCATGTGTCCAAAGGACAACTGAAATGAAATTGGGGAAAAGAAGGCCGCTTCAAGACCGTAATTTCCATGAGGAAATACAAGAACGCAAAAAGGTCAGTAAAGATCACACCCCTCATACACTATTCGGCTGAAAAATTGGTCTTCTCAATAAGAAAAGCGCAAGGAAATGTCTACATAAACTGATTGTGTTGAGCAGATACGGCTTCCTATTGAAAAAACGCATGTCAACCAATATAATAATAGGTAGACAGAGGGTGAAATGTTGAAGATGCATCAAAACAATCTGATTTTTGCCGGGTTATTCACCGGACTTACAGCTATAGGGGCTTTTCTTCGTATACCGCTGCCTGTTGTTCCCATGACACTGCAGGTATTCATGTTTCTTCTTTCCGGATTGCTGCTCCCTCCCCGCGCCGCACTTCTATCCCAGGCAGCATACCTTCTGCTTGGTCTTGCCGGTGTTCCCATATTTGCTGGCGGCGGGGGCATTTCCTATATTGTGGCGCCAACATTCGGTTATGTGGCGGCACAACTGCCTGCTGCGTGGGCCACCGCCTGGATAGCCGGAAAATTCCGGGTTTCGGCGGCCAGTTTGTTTGCGGCCAGCGCTGCAGGAATCGGAATACTGTATTTTTTGGGCGCATTCGTGCTGTATTTAAATCTCAACCTCCTTGCCCAAACGAAAATAAGTGTATACGAAACGATAAAGATCGGCATAATGCCCTTTCTTCTGCCTGATTTTCTCAAAGCATGCGCTGCAGTTTTTCTTGCTGTCAAAATTCGAAGAACATTTTTTTAAACGAATAGAACTTTCCGCTTTTTAACCCCGGATATTGAAGAAACAACACACTTCCTTTGGTTTGGAATCCTTCCATCAGATACCACGTAGAGAACACGATATTTCAGCCTGACCACAATACCGAAAAAGAGAGTGAAGTGAAGAGTCTGAAAAACAAATGAGTTTTTTAGAATTATGGTTTATACCCCGCAGGCACGACGGAACCTGTAAATGAAATCAATCATCCGTGATGAATCCAAAGGAAATAAAAATTGAGGGTACAATAGGAAATTTGCATGCACGAAGAGGGAGAGAGAGAGGAGTAATACAATGTCAGGAAAAGAACCTGTTTTGACTCGCATCAATAAAGTGCAGATGAAATAGTCGAAGAAAATCCCTAGAGTTGTTAAACCATGCAATGTTTCACGTGAAACATTGCATGGTATGCATTAAAATTAGATTAACTAATTCCATGCAAGCGAAAATGCTCGGTGCTTTGATTTGCGCGATGCCGTAAATAGGCGATAAAGAGACTGACCTAAGCTGACGTATCATCCCTTTCATCATGAAACTGTGTTGTTTCGATGTAATGTTTCACGTTAAACTTTCTCTGTGCACCGGAATAATTCATGTACCGCACTTTTCCGAAGACAGGCCGTTCGGGCCAGGCCCTGTCGTGAAGACCTCCAATAGCCCAGGATACCCCCGTTATGCCGTTCGGGTCCCTTCCGTCGAGTTCATACCTGTCATTCAGGCTGAGCGCGGTGGAAAAGGCGTCTTCCGGGGAAGGTGACCATTCGAGTATTTTCTTTGCCCAGTACATTCTTGCCCAGCCGTGCATTTTTCCCCGTACCGTCATTTGTCTCTGGGCTGCATTCCACAGGGGATCGTCAGTCCGTGCCTCTTCAAGGGCGGAGATGTCATAATGCAAAGGCCTTTCATCGGACCGGTGGATATCCAGGGTCTTTCTTGCCCACTCGGGCAGTCCGTTGTACGTTCCAGCGAACGGTTCGTAGAGGCAGAAATTGTCGGCAAGCTCACGGCGGATAATCAGCTCGTCAAGAAATGCTTCGGAAGACACGGAAACTCCGGAAGCCGACACTTCCAATGCAGCCCGCTGGGGTGATAAATGTCCGAAATGTAGCCAGGGGGAGAGATTGGAGAGCCCGTCTATGCCCGGATCGTTTCTATCTGCCGCATAGCGTGAAAGCCCCTGGGATATGAAGCGGAGGAGTCCATCCATGGCCGCTGTTTCGCCGGGGGTGATCCAGTGTATTGGGGCTCCCAGTTCAGGTGCATTTTTGTAGACCGAGAAATCTTCAGGACCGGCAAAAGTGCAGTTTCTCGGCATGTTCTCCCGCGGCATGGGTTCCAGCATCGGGAAGGGGGTCAGCCATTCCGGGAGCCGGGGCATGATTTTCTTTCTGAAGGTGGCGGCGCTGTACTCTTTCTTCTGCGAGGCTGCCCAGGCTGGGACGATGTTGTGTGCGTCCGTTTCGGCAACGGTACATGTAGCCCGTGAAAGGAGGTCGGTTTTCCATTGTCTTTTTTCAGGATAGGGATCGAAATCCGTGAACAGAATGGCTGCATCCAGTGCTGCGGCAGTTTCAGCAGCCGTCACTCCCGGATTTCCTGAGATGATCGTCATCGGAATGTTCATCTTCAGAAGACGGGCGGACACTTCCTCCAGTCCTTCGGCAAGAAATTTGTAATGCCTGGAGGCTGCTCCGGAAAAGTGGGGAGCGAAAAAGAAAAGGACCCACAGCGGTCGGTCAAGGAGAGCGGCTGCTTCCCTGGCGGCAAGGAGAGCCCAGTTGTCTGCCACTCTCTGGTCGCGGGACATCCAGTAAATGACCGGTCCGCGGCCCAAGGCGGCTTCCCTGAGAAAGCGGGTACGCCGGGCAGTGTCATAGGAAAGAGAGAGTGGCCTCATATTGTATACACTCCTTTCTATTTCCCGGGAAATATATCAAAAAAACCGGCCTGCTGTCAGCAGGCCGGTTCCCTTGCTACAGGATTTCCATCAGTTCAACCGTAAAAGTAAGTTCCTTTCCCGCAAGCCGATGGTTGGCGTCGAGCTCTACGGTTTCCTCTCCCACCGAGATGACCGTGACGCTCATGGGGCTTCCTCCCCGGGTCATCATCTGGAGGCTGTCGCCTATGGACGGAACGTAGTTCTCCGGCATGACGTCCCGCGAAACGGTGAATACCATGTCGTCCCGTTTATTTCCGTAAGCCTGGTCGGGGGGGAGAACGAGGGTTCTTTCCTCTCCAACCTTCATCCCCTCAACCCCCTTATCGAATCCGGGAATCATCTGGCCGGCACCTACGGTGAACTCGAGGGGGCTCCTTCCCCTCGAGGAGTCGAAAACCTCTCCGTCGGAGAGAGTCCCGGTGTAATGAACCCGGATTGTTTTGCCTTTTTCTGCTGTCATCTGGAGCTCCTTTCTCCGCCTTGAAGACGGAAGCGAATTCGGCGGCCTTTTCGGACCCTGAAAAGAGTTCCTGTATTGTATGTGCTGGGAGTCCGTGAGGCAAGTCCGCTGACAGCAGCTGTTACGAGACAGTGATAATGTCACCCCTGAAACGGGACAGGGAAAATGTCATTCTGTCATTCTATACGGATGATGAGGAGCGATGTTTTCTTGAGCCTGAAAGAAGCGACGAGATC
>LSQX01405979.1_pt1 | contig 15224 bp, 18 predicted proteins | sample 654561 | NCBI WGS metagenome assembly LSQX01 (sample SAMN04489861, study PRJNA283612) | anaerobic digester metagenome | isolation source: 4 biogas reactors fed with cattle manure at either 37C or 55C with and... | place: Denmark: Kongens Lyngby | collected 2014 | reverse complement strand
AAAATTGCAGTAGAAGTTATATTTTAACCTTTCCTAAGGAAATTGAAGTGCGATGTAAAATCTTTATCGCATTCAATATAATAGGAAATAGTATATTGCAGATGGAGGAGTAAAAATTATGTCTTTAGGAAGATGTATCAACGGGCATATGTATAACACGGAAAGATATGGAAACAAATGCCCTTTCTGTGACTCGACATTAGAGGGTTCGCGAAGAAAACCAAGGGGGGCTATGATTTCGGATGATAATGAAACCAAAGTCTCTGATGATATAGATGGTATAGAGCCTGTAGTGGGTTGGCTTGTTTGTATTGAAGGTGCTCAAAGGGGCAGAGATTATAAGATCAAACAAGGTAAGAATTTTATAGGCAGATCCGATGAAATGGATATTGCAATAATAGGTGATGACAGGATATCCAGGAAAAATCATGCGGCTGTAGTCTATGATTCAAAACAGAGGAAATTTTTCCTTGTTCCCGGAGATGGAGCAGGCCTTGTTTATCTTAGCAATCAGGTTAAGAAGGATGAAGCAGTATTTACTCCTGTTGAGATATCTGCCTACGATGTGATAGAAATAGGAAAAAGCAAGCTGATATTCATTAATTTATGTGGTATTCATTACGATTGGGACAATAAAGAGGAATGATAAATAATGAGGGATTATTATCTTGAACCTTATATAGTTGTTTTGACGTCTTTTGCAGTTATAGGTATTCTTTTTTTAATACGATACCTGTTGTTGCACAAGAAGCAACTTAAGCTAATGGTTGGAAATGCACAGATTATCGGAACAAGGAACGATCAGGAGGATAGTTTTTCCACTGCTGAAGATCAGAAAGGACTTTTGGCAGTGCTTGCCGACGGCATGGGGGGATATTCCAACGGTAAAGTTGCGAGCAACCTGGCTGTAGAAACTTTAATCAGGGAGTTTTCCAATGCAGAAAGTGTGCACCCGATAGATAAGTTTTTTTTAAATGCTGCAAACCTTTGTAACAGAGCGGTACTTGATAAAGCAAAAGGCAAAAGGATGGGGTCAACACTTATATCGGTTATGATATCCGATGGGAATCTTTATTGGGCTTCCATAGGAGACAGCGCAATAATGCTCTTTAAAAACGGTGAGTTTATAAATCTTAATAAAAAGCATGTTTTTGAAGCTGTTCTGGAAGAACAGTATATATCAGGAAGAATTTCCGAAGAACAGTTGTTGAATAACCCGATGAAGAAAAGAATAACCAGTTATATTGGGGCTGAGGTTTTAAAGGATATAGAAATGAGTGAAAAACCGATTAAATTAGTGCCGGGAGATAAGGTGATACTATGCAGTGATGGGGTATATAACAGTATATCCGAGATAGAAATGGAAGATGTTCTTATTAAAAATTTAAAGCCTTTTGAAGCATCAGAAGAGATTATTGATATAATAAGCAGGAAAAATTATGAAAGGCAGGATAACGCAACAATAATCATATTGCAATATGCATAACTTTACATATGTCGCGTGCTTTGACATTATAAAAGAATAGATTCGGTAATGTAAAAAGCACTAGCATGGGGGTTTCGAGATGAGAAAAAATAGTAGTGAGTTTGTAACTGCATTTATATCAGAAGCGGGAACTTTCAGAATAAATAAAGACTATTTTGCTTTTGTAGAATTGGACGATATCGCGTGCTATATAGCAGCTGATGGTATAGATTCGGATGAGGAAATAAATAGCGCGGAGCTTGTGGCAAACCGTATTTTTGAGCTGTTCATGAAAAAACCTGCAATGTCAAGAAGAAAGCTGAAGAGTTATGTTGTCAGTGCACACAAACTGTTAATTGAGGAGAGCAGGAGTGTAAGACTGAAATCAAGCTTGATTGTTCTTGTAACCGATTATTCCAAAATGATATGGATAGGAGCTGGAAACACAAGACTGTATCATTTTCGAAAAGGGGGATTTAATTTTAAAAGCAAGGATCAGAGTATTGCACAAATGATGGCAGACGCAGGGAAAATAACTGATGACCAGATAAATGATCATGACGAAAGGAATAATCTTACCAATTATGTTGGACATGTGAGACGGTTTAAACCATTTGTATCCCGTGTTTTTAAACTGAATGAAGGGGATGTGATATTCTTATGTACGTCAGGATTTTGGGAGAATATCAGTACCATTGATATGGTAACCGCATTAAAAGATGCGAAAGAACCTGTCGAGGCGATTGAAACCCTTGAAGATGAGTTTTTATCAAGGCAGAACAATATGGTAAACAATTATACAGCAGCGGCTGTTTTTGTTAACAAGGTCTTTAAAGAGAACCCTAAGGACAATAAGGTATTGAGCATTGTCAAAAAAGCGGCGGTAGTATTGATACCTATCATACTGATATTTGCCGTTATTTTTATTTATAGGGGTGTAGCGGCTGTAAAGGCTAAAGATTTGATTGTAAAATGTGAGGAGAGCGGAGACAAATATACAAAGGACGGAGTATTTGAAAAAGCCCTTGAAAAGTATGAAGAGGCACTGGATAATTTGAAAAAAGCAAAGGATAAGGAGAGGCAGGAAAGGATTGACAAGAAATGCAGGATAGCCACCCTGATTGTTGAAGGGGATAAGTTCTTTCAAAATAAAGAGTTCGATAATGCAAAAGATTATTACATAAATGCAAGGAGCCAGGTAGAATTCGGACTACAGCATGACAAAGCAGAGTTGGGGAACAGGATAGATGATAAAATTACGAAAACTAACAGCTATATAGATGCTTTGAGTATAAGCAAAGAAGGGGATGCCGAGGTGGCTAAGGCTAAGGATGCGGAAAGCTCTAGTGGTGGTGCAAAAGAGTATTATAGTCAAGCACTTGACTACTTTGCAAAAGCTAAAGACTTGGCAGAAAACATAGCCTTTTATGACCTCAAAAAAGAAATGGAAGATAAAATAAAACAGACAGAAGAAAAGATAAGACAAATTAAAGATGAAGATACGGCTAAAGCAGAACAGGATAAGAAGATACAGGAACTTACTGATAAGGCGGAGAAGTTTGAAAAAGAGGGAGATAGACAGTTCAAGCTTAAAAAGTATGATGATGCAGTCTATAATTATGATTGTGCAAGTGAGATTTATAATGATCTTAAGAAAGAATATAAGCAGGATACGGAAGATAAGATATTTAAGATGAAGAAAAATTTAGCGGACACTGAGAAGATGATAGCAGTTCAGAAAGAAGAAGAGAAAAAGAAAGAAGCACAAAAGAATGATAAAAAAGGAACAGAGGTTATTGATAAAACATTAATATATTAGATTGATATAATATTTCTAAAAGGTGGGGTGATAATATGTCAGAAGCAGTTGTGTTGACAGGGCATAATATTGAAATTTTGCCATTCAATATTAATCCTGATAAGCTTAGTATCGTAAAAACAATCAACGATCATGCAAAGGTGAGTTTTTCGGCACTAGTACCAGAAGGAGAAAAAGATAAATACATTCAGCAAGCGAAAACACAAACAGGTATTGAAATAAACCATGCAGACAGCTCAAGAACCACATGCCTTTTTAAAGGAATAATAACAAATATAGAGGTAAAGGCCGTAAGGGACATTTACTATGTATATGCACAAGCAGTGTCGTATACGTATAACCTTGATATCAAACTGAAAAGACGTTCTTTCCAGAAAGAAAGCATGTCTTACGACAATCTGATTGAAGAAGTGATTGGAGATTCAGGAGACTATAAAGAAGTTGCATCAAAGGGCAAGAACATAGAAAAGTTCATTATTCAATATGATGAGACGGATTGGGTTTTTTTAAAGAGAATGGCATCCCATTTTTATGCTGGATTAGTGGCAGATGCATGTTCTGACAAACCAAAATTCTGGTTTGGAGTACCGGAAGGTGGAGGAAAGGGGAATCTTGAAGAGTTTAATTACAGTGTTAGTAAAAAAATAGGAGATTTCAGGGTATCATCAGAAAACTACATTGAAGGAATTGACGAAAAAGATTTCATATACTATAAAATTGTTACCGATAAACTCTTGAATATAGGCGATAAAATAAGCTTTGACAAGAAGAATCTTGTGGTATCGCAATTGGTTGCCGAAATGAGTGATGGTGTCCTGACCCAGGAGTATACCCTTACACCTGAAAAAGGAATGAGCCAAAAGCTTATATTAAACGATAATGTTATGGGAGCCTCGGTTGAAGGAAAAGTTATAAAGGTCGAGGAGGACAAAGTAAAACTTCACCTTGAAGAAATAGATGAAGTTCAGCAAGTAGACGAGGCTTTTTGGTTTCCATACTCAACCTGTTATACAGCCGAAGGACAGACGGGCTGGTATTGCATGCCTGAGTTGGATGACTATGTAAAGTTGTACTTCCCTAACAATAAGGAAGAAGAAGGAGTTGTAATAGGTTCCATCAGGAAAAAGACAAAGGGCGGAGATTTTATAAAAGACCCGGAAGTCAAGTTTTTTAGAACCAAATTCGGCAAGGAAATAATGTTTAGTGAGAAGGATATAGTGATAACCGGTAAGGATGAAGAAGTATTAATTCGCCTCAATGAAGAAGAAGGAATTGAGATATATAGCAAGAAGGATATAAAGATTAAGGCAGATGAGGAAATAAAGATATCGGGCAAAACCATATATATGTCTGCGGGAAGTAAGATTGATATTCAGTGCAAGAATAGCCAGATTGAAATGAGTGGTGAGACTATCATTAAGGGCGATGAGGTTAAGACGAATTAGAGAGTCATCAGGGACGGTTCTCGTTGACTCATGATATCTGAGGTCTTGGAAATGGATAGAAATATCGTACAAAGGGTGAAGCGAGTCAAAAGGAACCGTCCCCACTGACTCTCCCCATGACTCCTTACAACGAAATAAAGAGGTGAAGTGGAGATGGAAAAAAGCAATAGTGTGACTGGAGCAGAAGGAGTACCTATTTCACCGGAGATTTGTCTTAAGGCCTTTGAAAAGGCTAGCAATGAAGAAGATAGGGATGGAATGGAACGTGCCATTGCTATGGGAATGTGTAATGAGGGAACGGGTAGTACGAGAGTTGGCAATGATCCTAAATTAATTAAAAATAAATTTCCAGGTGAACCTTTAGCAAAGGATGGGAAAGTTCTTAATTATACAATCGAAAATGGTAAGATTAAAGGTATTAATGGGCAAAGAGAAGTGGATTTTATAATTGATAGCAAAGGGAATCTAGTAATTGGGAAAAAGCATACAACCTTGGCAAACGGAGCAGATATACAAGCAGCAGGACAACTTAAGTTAAATGGTCAGGGGAACATTCGAGGTATTAACAATTTATCAGGGCACTATAGACCAACCTCGGTCGAAGCGGCTAATTATCCAGAACTACTTAATAATAACGGTTTAAGTGCAAATGGAGCTACTATGGAGTTGTATGATTTTATTACCGATGCAGATGGCATGGTTACAAAAGTTAAAAGGACAGTAATACAAAAAATAAAGTAGGTGATCAAATGAAAAAATCAATTTTTAAAGAAAATTTACTAAAGGTTTTAGATGAAATTTCTGTAACAATGAATACCAAATTAAATAGGGATTATAAATTCATTGTTGTTCCTGTTCAAGAAGAAGGCAAGTCGTATAATTCTAAGGATGATGTTATGCGATTATGGCTTTTTAGTGATAGTAACATTAAAGGTAAGTACTTTGATATTGATTCAGTTGTTGATCTTTTTTCTGGACTCGAACCTTTGTACCCATTATGGATAAACGTTTCAGTAAAAGAAAATCATGATGAAATAAAGACTATTGAGCTTCAGACTAGTTTGCGATTTAGAAAACCAAGCGAATTACAAAATCAAGATACAGGACATGCTCCCTTCAAAGCAGTTTAGAGTCAGCGGGGACGGTTCTCGTTGACTCACGATGAAGCGGAAGGAATTAAGATATATAGCAAGAAGGATATAAAGATTAAGGCAAATGAGGAAATAAACATATCAGGCAAAACCGTATATATGTCTGCGGGAAGTAAGATTGATATCCAGTGCAAAGGTAGCGAGATTGAAATAAATGGTTGAATGGTAAGACTATCATTAAGGGTCATGAGGTTAAGACGAATTAGGCAACGGAACAAGAGGCGTTATAGTTGGTATACTAATAACGAAATGAAGAGGTGAAGGGGAGATTGAAAAAAGCAATAGTGTGACTGGAGCAGAAGGAGTACCTATTTCAACAGAGATTTGTCTTAAGGTCTTTGAAAAGGCTAGCAATGAAGAAGATAGGGATGGAATGGGACGTGCCATTGCTATGGGAATGTGTAATGAGGGAACGGATAAGACTAAATATACAGGTGGAAGAACTCAAGCGGAGTTAGATGATTTAGCAAGAGACCCAGATCATAACTTCCAAATATCAGATAAAACCATAGCAGAAAGAGAGGCAGCTTTAAAGGTTGAGGCCAAAGGTGAAACAGAGTCAGCAGGGACGGTTCTTGTTGACTCATAATCGTCTTTTTGTATAGTATTCCTAAGTAAGCCATAGGAGGAGTATTATGCCAAGAAGAAGTCGTATTTTGAGTAAAAGCGGAATATATCATGTAATGCTAAGGGGAAACGAAAGGAAAGAAATATTTAAAGATGTGAAAGATAGAATAAGGTTTATTGACACCTTGTATGAAAAGAAAAAACTTGGCGAATTTATTATTTATGCATACTGCCTTATGAATAACCATGTTCATATTGTAATAAAGCAGGGAAAAGATGAAATATCAAGGATAATGAAGAGAATAAACACAAGTTACGCAACATATTATAACAAAAAGTATGAAAGAGTAGGACACGTATTTCAGGACAGGTATAAAAGTGAAGCAATTATTGGGAGTGAACGGTATTTGCTGACAGCAATAAGATATATACATAATAATCCTGTTAAGGCAGGTATATGTGAAGATGTTTCTCAATTTGCCTGAAGTAGCTATAATGAATATGTAAATAAAGGCTTGAACATTATGCCATTGGTTGAAATTGAGGAGGTTTTAGGAATTTACTCCAACTCGAAAGCAAATGCGATTAAGGAATTTATTGAATTTACAAAAACAGTAGATAATACTGAGTATTTTGAAAATGAAGACCTGACAACGAAAGAGGCAAAAAAACAGAAAATAGATGAATACATAACATTATTTTTAGAGCAAGAGGGCACGACGATAAATAAAATTAAAACTGATAAGGCGATGGGAGAGCAGTTGATTCGTGTTATCTAAAGGGGAAACCTGGGACATCAATCAAGATGATTTCTGAGGTCTTGAGAATGGATAGAACTATCGTACAGAGGGTAAAGTGAGTCAAAAGGAACCGTCCCCGTTGACTCGGTATTGAGGGGGGAGGGGATTTACTCCAACTCGAAAGCAAATGCAATTAAGGAGTTTATTGAGTTTACAAAAATATTAGATAATACTGAGTGTTTTGAAAATGAAGACCTGACAACGAAAGAGGCAAAAAAACAGAAGATATATGAATACATAGTATCATTTTTAGAGCAAGAGAGCACGACGATAAATGAAATCAAAGATGATAAGATGATGAGAGAGAAGTTGATTCGCGTTATCGAAAGGGGAAATCTGGGACATCAGTCAGGATGATTTTTGAGGTATTGGGGATGGATAGAACTATCGTAAAGAGGGTGGAGTGAGTCAAAAAGAACCGTCCCCGTTGACTCGGTATAATTATAACGGAATGAAGGGGTGAAGGGGAGATGGGAAAAAGTAATAGTGTGACTGGAGCAGAAGGAGTACCTAGTTCACCAGAGATTTGTCTTAAGGCCTTTGAAAAGGCTAGTAATGAAGAAGATAGGGATGGAATGGAACGTGCTATTGCTATGGGAATGTGCGATGAGGGAACGCTTAAGTCTGTTGAATTACCAAACACATCATTTACTACGAGTAAATTGCAACATGAGTTTAAACATGCGGGTGATTTTGGTGTAACCGGTAATTGGAATAAAGCAACTGGAGAAGTATATCAGAAAGCGATTCAAAATCACATTGACACTGCAACTGATGTTTATAAGTCAACTTATAGAGGACAAGATGTTAATGTATTCATCAATAAAAATACTGGTGTCGGAGCTTATACAGACTTGTCAGGTAATTATATAGGTGGATGGAAATTTAGTTCTGACCAAATGAATTTCCATCTAACGAATGGTACAAAAATTAAATAACTTGAGGTGAATATGCTATGGGAAGTTATATAGGAATCGGACTGGTTTATGACGATATACCAGGAGATAGATTAGAAAGGGAATTAAGAAATATAGTAAACTACTTGGTTTCTTATGATGGAAGTATCAACAGTATTAAGTTTAGCAAAGATGAGGACGGAAATGAATGGGTAGAAGATAGTTTAAACAATAAAAGTGTTGAGGATTTCTATTCTTCTTTGTGTAATGGATACTTCGGGCAACTTCATATGATATGCAATATACTTGGTATACAAAAACTCAATGTTTGCATACGTGTAGAAAAAACAAAAAATTACTTCGGATTATTATTGGATATAAGTGAAGAAGAATTAATAGGAGTAAGTTCAAGTGAAAACATTAATAGAATAACAGATAAAATCATTGTATTTTTAAATGAACTATATGAAGTTTCTGTTTTTGAGTATGCTCTTTGTGATAACGAGGCAGAAATTCAGTATTCACCGACAGAGTTTCAATCGCTTAGTGAAGAAGTCTATTCTATTGTAGTTTTACCAGATGAAGATAAGAAGAACTTAAAAATTATTAAAAGTAGCTGGCATATAGACGGTCTTACAACTCGTAGAGTATAAACTATAAGGTCACACAGTTTCGGCTTAAGTTCATTAATAATGGGGGAATATGGTGTGCAATCAGAAAATAATTTCTATGATAACATTATAGTATTTATTCAGGAAATGTTTCGAACTATTTTCAAAGAGAAAGTAGCTTTTGAAAAGAAGCAAGTGAATACCGAGCACATGGGGTATTTTCGGATTGAATACAGATATTTACCACACCAGTATGATTTGGTTTTTGAAAATGAAAGAAATAAATTTGTAATTGATATTTTTGATAATGAAGGTGCTAAAGCTACACTATATCGAATTGTTAATTTTGAAAATGGATTATCAACTAAAAATATTAAAGAAGCAATTCTTAAACTAGAAAAAGTTTTAGAACAGGATGATATATGCTTCTATGTTCACCGAAATCAAAAATTATTTAGGAAAGTGAATGGAGAATATAAAAGGGTAAAAAATTTAAATGAATTGAGGTAATAATATGGATGAAGCATATTTGGGTTTAAGGGAACAAGCATTTTTCATAACACCGAAGGATTTAGAGGTTTATCTTGAAAATAATGAACAAGTATTTGCGGCAGTTGTGGACATCCCGGTTAACGGAAAAATGGTGACGCTGTTTTGCTCAATTGATGGAACTGTTAGTCTATATTATTCCAATGGAAAATGTGATATAGGATTAGGAGCAAAAGAAAGTATCCGAAAGGCAGCAATGTCTTTTTTAATTAGCTCTGGTCAATGCTTAAAGGTTATGAGCGCATATAAAAGCAATGAAATTATTGAGCAAAGTATGCAAGTTTTTTTATTCTATAAAAATGGTATTAAAACACAAGAGATATCTATGGGTAGCCATAAAACTAAAGAAGAAAAGTTTTTGAATTTTATGATTCAAAATGTCTTATCTTCAATACGTGAGTTAGCAGAGTCAGCAGGGACGGTTCTTGTTGACTCATAATCGTCTTTTTGGTATAGTATTCCTAAGTAAGCCATAGGAGGAGTATTATGCCAAGAAGAAGTCGTATTTTGAGTAAAAGCGGAATATATCATGTAATGCTAAGGGGGAACGAAAGGAAAGAAATATTTAAAGATGTGAAAGATAGAATAAGGTTTATTGACACCTTGTATGAAAAGAAAAAACTTGGCGAATTTATTATTTATGCCTACTGCCTTATGAATAACCATGTCCATATTGTAATAAAACAGGGCAAAGATGAAATATCAAGGATAATGAAGAGGATAAACACAAGTTATGCGACATATTATAACAAAAAGTATGAAAGGGTAGGGCACGTATTTCAGGACAGGTATAAAAGTGAAGCAATTGAGAGTGAAAGATATTTGCTGACAGTAATAAGGTATATACATAATAATCCTGTTAAGGCGGGTATATGTGCAGATGCTTCTCAATTTGCCTGGAGTAGCTATAATGAATATGTAAACAAAAGCTTGAACATTATGCCATTGGTTGAAATTGAGGAGGTTTTAGGAATTTACTCCAACTCGAAAGCAAATGCGATTAAGGAATTTATTGAGTTTACAAAAATAGTAGATAATACTGAGTATTTTGAAAATGAAGACCTGACAACGAAAGAGGCAAAAAAACAGAAGATAGATGAATACATAGGATCATTTTTAGAGCAAGAGAGCACGACGATAAATGAAATCAAAGATGATAAGGTGATGAGAGAGAAGTTAATTTGTTATCTAAAGGGGAAACCTGGGGCATCAGTCAGGATGATTTCAGAGGTCTTGGGAATGGATAGAAATATCGTACAGAGGGTGAAATGAGTCAAAAAGAACCGTCCCCTTTGACTCGCTTTGACTCATTTGGCTCGTGAAGGGAAAAAGGTATGAAGAGAGAAGAAGCTTTAGAGCATTTTAATGAAAATTATGTAAAGGTTAAAAGTCTTGAAAAGTTAAACAAGCTGGATAAGTACTATGAAGAAAATAAGGATACCCTTGCCGCAGATTTTGTTGAGTCCATTAGGCTGTTGTGCATTAAGATAAATGAAATGCAGGAAAAGGGCGAAAATGGGAAAATTGCCCATATCGTCTGTTCAATGCTGAGGACTAATGTTATATTTGGAGTATATAAAAGCATAATTGAATCCTTTGATAGGCTATGGTATTTTGGTAAAAAGGGTTGTGAGGTAGAATATGATGCCAGCTGGGCATTTGGGCTATTGGATGAGTTTGAGAAAGAGCTTATGGAGATAGGTAAACTATATATCGGAAAGATAATCAAGACCGATATTGAAAGGTTTAAGCTTAAAGAGGCAGTATTATACAATGAACGTATCATAAAGCTTGCACGTTATGCAATGCCCCAAGCAGCATTGACAGAGGAATTCAAATTGGTTTTGAAAGAAGATATTCTACAGGTAAGGGTAGGAGAATACAGAAACTTCAGCAAACTAGTTTATAAAGAAGCCCAAAGAACAAAGGATTCAAAAGAAATAAAGTTCTGGCTACAAGAAAAGCAAAAATTTAAGTATACATATGAGGTTTTGAGAGAACTTGACCTTTCGGACGGTGATTATGAAGGAATAGATATAAGCTATTCAGATTTTGGGAAAAGCAATATTTCTAAGAGCAATATAAAAAGCTGTAAGCTGACAGGTGCCAAATTTTGCGAATGTTTGTTGGAAGAAACAGATTTTTCTGAAGTTACGGCTGATGAAGCTGTGTTTGACAGTGCGGATTTAAGGAATGCAGTCTTTAGAGGGGCAAAAGCCGACAGAGCAAGTTTTAGAACTGCCAATCTTGAAGGGGCATGTTTTGAAGGAGCTGACTTGTCATATAGTGACATGAGGGGAGCAAATTTGATAAATGCAAATTTTGATGGTGCAGTTTTAAATGGTACCATATTTCTTACAGATGATATAGCAGGACTCAATCTGAATGAAGAACATATGAAAGACATTGTAATAAAACAATAGCAGTCTGAAGAGAGGTAGGAAGTATGGATTTTTTTATTCTTTCGCAGGATGATAGAATATCGGGTTATGCGGAACCTGTCGGTGTATCCGGGGTTATTGACGTTAGCGCGGTAAAAAGAAATGATATAGAATCTTTTGATGATACGCCTGTACAGGTTTACATTAAGGAAAAAGTTGAAAATGAATACTTGGATTTTATTGACAAGCCTGTTCATCTGATATCTGAAAAAATGAAACAGATATTTGAAATGCGTCAAAAGGACATTTTTTTTAAACCTGTAGTATTAGCTGATATGAAGCGTATGAAGCAGGATTTATACTGGCTTGCAATGCCGACTAAGGTGGAATGCCTTTCGGATATGAGTGAATTTAATAAAGATGGATCTTTGCGTAAACTTGTGATTAACCAAATGAAAGCAAGCGATTACAGAGTATTTAAAATAGAAGGTGTTTTAGAGAATTATTTAATTGTTAATACAGATATTGCAGAAAGTATTTTAAGAAATGAATTGTTTGGCTTTATATTAAAAAAAATAGAAAAAGAAATTTAGAATTGTAGACATATTTAATGTTTGTTATGGTAAAATATACATGTATCAAATATGTTTTATGTACTACTATATTGAATGCGATAAAGATTTTACATCGTATTTCGATTTCACTAGGAAAGGTTGAAATATAACTTTTACTACAATTTTCACGTAACGCTTATTTGAAGCCAAATAGCGACTTGAAAAAAGTAGAATTAAATTTTATTCATTACTTGATGTAATATCACGAAAATTAATTTTTTCAATGTAGAATCATTTTCGTGATTAATATAATTACAAATTTAATATATGTAGGGGGGATTAGCATGAGTAGCTATGTTGTTGAAGGTGCAACACTCAAATGCAGTTTTGGAGATAAGGAAAGCAAACTAAAAATACCTGCAACTCGTAAATTTTACATAAACGGGAAGTCTCAGGCAAATATAATGGATTTCAAACCCAAGATTAACATAACATCCTTCGGTGATTGCAGTAGCCTTGCAAATCCAGCTGTTGCCAGTGCAACAGCTGCAAATAATGGACGACTTCAGAAGATGCGTTGTATTGCTCCTGCTATTGCAATGCAATGGATGAATGGCAAAACGGATGTGTTGATAGAAAACTTTCCCGCTTTGCTAAATACATGTAATGCCTTGTGTATGTTTGCTGGAAGGATAACTATAACTGATGATGGGCAAAAGTAAAAGACATAGAATTATAATGGGCTAGGGGGGATAATTGTGTCAAATGATCCGTTGGTTATAATATCAAGCAATATCGAACTGGTGTCGCCGTACGACATTAAGGATTTAGTTGAACTAAGAATAGAAAAAAAAATAAATGACCATGTGAGATTGTATTTTAAGGGCATAATACCCGAAGAAAAAAAAGACAGTTATGTAGAGAAAGCGACCACAAAAGATTTAATTGAGGTAAACCAAATTGACGATAATTCCTCTTCAACTAATTTATTTAAAGGGATTGTTACCAATATAGAAATAAAGTCTGTAAGAGGTATACTCTATATGGAAATTGAGGGTGCGTCCTCTACTTATGATATGGACATAAAGCGTATAAGCCGATCATTTCAGAATAAAGACATGGAATATGTAGAACTTGTAAAGGAAGTGCTCAAAGATTATTCTGGTTCAAATTTTATAGATACAGCAGCAAAGAGCAGTAAAACTAAAAAGTTTATTATAGAGTATAATGAGACTGATTGGGAATTTTTAATCAGAATGGCTTCACATTTTAATACAGGACTGGTTGCCGATTGCACTTCAAAACAACCGAAGTTCTGGTTCGGAATACCCGAAGGCAGTTCAAAAGGAAGTATGGAAGAATTCAATTATAGTGTCAGTAAAAAAATTGGAGACTTCAGGTTCTCTTCAGAAAACAGTGTCAAGGGAATTGATATAAATGACTTTACATACTATGAAATAGAGACAGATTTGCTTTTAAATATAGGAGATAAGATAAAATTCAATAATGTCAATTTTATTGTGAGTGAATGTATTTATAATATTAAAAGCGGTATTTTAAGCCATTGTTACAAGGTATCACCAAAGAAGGGCCTTAGCAGAGACCAGATTTTAAATAAAAAAGTATTCAGGGCTTCTGTAGAAGGAAAGGTTATAGAGGTAGAAGAAGACAATTTAAGAATTCATCTTGAAATAGATAAGCAACAAAAAAAGGACGAGGCTTTTTGGTTTACATATACAACTTTTTATACTGCGGAAGGAAACACTGGCTGGTACTGTATGCCTGAACTTGATGACAACGTAAAGCTTTATTTTCCTACAGAAAGGGAAGAAGAAGCGGTGGTGATGAATTCCATAAGAAGAAGCAAAAAAGACGAAGATAAGATAAATAAGCCTGATGAAAAGTACTTCAGAACAAAGCATAAAAAAGAGCAAATGTTCAGTGAAAAGGAATTTAGCATATCAGCGAAAGATAAAGAAGTGTTTATATTGCTTAATGAAGACAATGGGGTTGAAGTACACAGTGATAACAAAATAATAATAAAAGCGCATAACGATAATGATAGCGAGAGCGATATAGTTATTGATGCTGATAAAATAGAAATTATAGCCTCAGACGGGGTTAACATGAAGTGCAATTCAAGTGAAATTAAGATGAATGGGGATACGCATATTAGCGGTTCTAGTGTTAAGATGGCAAAATAACTAAGCAGTTATTGTAAGAGTTGTCGGAAATGTAATGGGAAACTTTTTATAGGGAAGTTTACAGATAAAATAGATTGGAGTGATCCAAAGAGAATGCTGACGAAACAATTAATTCCAGACTTATATTGAAGTGCGATAAAAGTTTTACATCGCACTTCAATTTTTTTAAAGTATAGGCAAGGGGATTCCCCTTGCTCGGTTTAAGGAGGGTGCTCAGGATGCAAAGCATCCGTCAAAGGGAACCATAGGGTTCCCTAGCGAACAAGAANNAAAAGAACCGTCCCCATTGACTCACTTTGTTAATATTATTTCCTGTTTTTGTTGGTTCCATTCTATTTCCATGCCAAGATTTTCTGCTACAAATCTTATCGGTAGCATAGTTCTGCCGTTCTGGATAAATGGAGCAGCATCGATTTTTACCAGAGAACTGTTTACAAGAGCTTGGTCTTCATCAATCCATAATCTAATGGTATTGCTATCTGATTTTATGGTGATCATTCTTGCATTACTGTCCCATTCAACGGATGCGCCAACGGTTTCTGATACAGATCTTACAGGAAGATACGTTCTATTATCTTTAATAAAAGGAGCCGAATCAAGCAACATTTTTTGACCGTTAACGAAGTAAAAAGGCTGATCAATGTAAAAACTTTGAACAATTTGTGAGCCGTAAATCGTGTCAGTTTCAAAATCTTTGTCCGTCAGCTTAAAAGCAATATCTTTAATGGGAGAGAAAGTGCTTATTTTGTTTCCTTCAAGATAAAGAGCATTCAGCCCGGAAA
>LSQX01380428.1_pt1 | contig 15224 bp, 7 predicted proteins | sample 654561 | NCBI WGS metagenome assembly LSQX01 (sample SAMN04489861, study PRJNA283612) | anaerobic digester metagenome | isolation source: 4 biogas reactors fed with cattle manure at either 37C or 55C with and... | place: Denmark: Kongens Lyngby | collected 2014 | reverse complement strand
TTGAAAATATTATCTAATTTAATTTGAAAATTTACAATATTTCTTTCGAAAAAGGGGATTTACGATACGATCTTATTTTTATGTCAGATGAAGGTGAATTCCTGGAACTACTGCCGGAAGTTGAATCAATGATAAGCTCCATCAGTACATATTAAAAAGTCCAGTTCTCGCAAGTAACTGCTATAGGGAAGGATATTTCGCTGTTAAGCAAGAAGCTCAAAAGAGGTAAAATAAAGATAGTTCGTACAAAGATGCATTGATATTCATGCTGATGCCTGATATTATTAAATTTGCTGCCATAATTGTCTCTTCGGTATTTTATGTTGAGGTATCGTTTATTACCGTCCATATCTCAGCTTTACAATATCCGATATATTACATATCACATATTTTGGTTTTTCAATTGTATTGATAACATCTCCTCTGTAAAAGATTTTATGAAATTTTAAAGGAAGAAAATTCCCTTGGGTATAGGGAAAAGGAAGAGGCGACAAGAAAAGGTTTTCTGCTCTTATCGCCTCAACTGTCAAAATGTTTTTCTTTTTGCATCTATAGCTGCTAATTTTAAAGCAATTTTTTTAGTTCGGAACTTGATTTATAAAGTAGTTATGACACGGAGTATATATCTTTGTAATAAAGCAAGGTCGATGGAATCCACTCTGCCGTCTCTGTTTGTATCCGCATTTAAAAGCTGTTTTTCCGTAAGCCGGATACTGCCGAGCAAATGCCTTTCTAGCATCTGAAGGTCTGCTGAGTTTATATTTCCGTCATCGTTTATATCGCCCAAATGCACATCATCATTCTCCTCACCGGCCGGTGTACCGAAAAACTGCAGCTCTGCAATATTTCCATTACTGCCGTCCGGGGACAAATAGCGGACATAGCGGAAGCCGGTTGGATTGTCTACATCCACCGAAGTTAACGTACCGGAGCCTGGTAGTGAGGTAATGGTAAACAGCGTCACTGCATCGCTGAAATCTTCTTTATTTGCCCCCTGAAAAATTCCCCCTATCATGCGCTGTTCATGGCCGGAACGCGGGCAGAATTTAATTTGTGTAATGACATTCCTCACACCTTCCCCAAAATCCAGTCCCAGCCAGCAGCCGTTTGCTGTAGGACCGTCAAAAAACGTGTTCAGGTCACCGTCAAAAGCTTTGTGAATTGTGTTCCCAATGTTATTCCACGAACCTTGGGTTCCAATAACGGTACCCGTAAGTTTAGGATATTGCAGTATCGCTTCCGCACTGTTGAGGGTTTCCACTCCATTGCTTACCGCACTTACCACATAATAGTATTTAGTACCCGTTGCCACACCGGTGTCGGTATAGTTTGTCGATGTGATATTGGTGGCAATAGTTGTATACGGACCACCGCTTTTGGTGGAACGTTTAACATTGTAAGAGTTCGCACCCGGAGCGGCATTCCATGTCAAATTGGCCGTATTGCCGGAAGAATCAAGTACCGCACTTAGCCCTGTCGGAAACGCGGGAGCGGAAACCGGAAGTATTGCCCACTGCTGATTGGCTCCACCATGAAAAGCCTTTCCCTCTATCTTGCTCGGATCACCTGAGGATATTTGCAGGTTTGTACCGTCACCGACAAGTACGATTCTGTAGTAACCGTCACCCGTAGGACTGATAATAAAACACGTACTGGAGCCTGTTCCCCACCATCCGACAGTTCCAAAACCCATCCACCAGTTCCAGTTCCAGCCTCTGCCTGCGGATGAAATTCTGTATTGGCCGCCGCCAATGTGCTGAATCTTCCAGTGCTGTTCCGTGATTCCTTTGTAATCGGCGGTTATTATGCTGTTGTTGCCGGTTACTTCCTGCAATGTCTTTCCATTTGCGCGGTTCAAAAACTTATATGTTCCGTCGGGAATGGTTCCTGTTGATATCGGAGAAAGTTCAATCCAATTCAAATTGAACCCTCCGGACAAAGCATTGATACGTAATTTTTGCAGGCCGGCTCCAAGAAACACCTGCCTTGTGGCTGTAGTCCAAGTCTGAAAACCTCCGGTAGCAGGCAGTTCCCAAACTCCGGTCTTGTCCTGGTTTCCGAAACTCACCTGTACTCTGCTGCCGCTGATGCCTGCCACACGGAGCGACAAGTTATAGTATCCGGGATTCCGAACTCTTATGGTATATTCAAGCCATTCTCCTTCCGAAATCCATCCGACATTGTAACCGCCGCCTGTGTCTGAAGTTTTCTCAATATCCACTCCTTCATCCGGGCGGTATTGTCCTCCAACATTCACCGAATCCGTGTCATAATACGAAACCCCGTTTCCGCCCCAATCGAAGTCTTCTGCTTCGATACGGGTTGTACCGGTTAAGAAGTTGTTAATCCACGTCGCAGTTTCCCTTGCCAGACCACCGTTGCCGTATACACCGCGGGCCGCCGGCCAGTTCCCGTAATCGGGAGTCCAAGAAAGACCGGAATTTTCCACCAATGCTGAGAAATATTCCGGCTTTGTAACATCATCAGACACACCGGTTGGCGGAATGTACTGGAAAGTAAGCCAGGAGACTCCCAGGCGTTCCAGCTCGTAGGTAAGTTCAACATCCAATCCTCCCATGCCGCTGCCCCAGGCACCTCCGGCATACTCAGTCATAAAGCAGGGATAACCGGCCTTTAAAAGTTCCTCCACCGCAATGGTGGTTTCCTGCCAACCTGCATATCCGTGAAACGCCACAGCTTCGTTAGTCCACACTGCGTTTTCATTGCCAAAAACCGCCTTGTTGAAAGCGCGTATGTCTTTCAGGGCTTCGGCCGCTCCCCCTTTGCCTCCAAATACTGCATAGGAGAAAAGTAATACCGGTGTTTCCGGTGCATAAGTACGGATTATCCTGTAAACATCAATTTCCATATCAACTGCACCGGGAGGATTGGCCGTTGAAGAAGAATATGGAGGTCCCCATGCCACAGGCTCATTGTGTATTTCATACAATACATGTGTTTCTTTTGCATAACGCGGTGCATAGAACTTCCAGAAATCCCTTGCCCATTGCGCGTTATGATTTCCGTTATTGGCACCGTTGCCTATGGTTATTACCAGATAAAGACCAAGTTCACGAGTCCTTTCCACTATCTTGTCAATTTCATTAACCGCGTATCCCGGAGCATTGCTTCCGGGAGCAGGATATTTGGGGTCAAAGCATTCTGCGTAGAGGTGTACTGCATTAAATCCCAGTTCCTTAACTCTCGCAATCTGGTCATAAGGAACTGCCGGCGTCCATTCCGTGGAAGTGAATGGACCGCGTAACGGCTGCCCATTGTCTCCTACAAACGTGGTTCTGGCTGCATTAAGACGCGGCCGGCCACGTTGCGGGCTTGCATATGCCCGGTTTGGAATAAAACTTAGAATACTTAAAGCAATTGCAATAATTGATACAAATGCAACTGTTCTAATTTTAATACTTGTTTTAATACTTGCCCACATAATTTAAATCTCCTCCCTTTTAATGAAATCATATTTTAAGTATAACTCAATTCTATTTCATTTTCAACTTTTCTAAAAATTCGTTACAAACCGAGTATATATCTTATTAATAAAGCAAGGTCGATGGAATCCACTCTGCCGTCTCTGTTTATATCCGCATTTAAAAGCTGTTTTTCCGTAAGCCGGATACTGTCGAGCAAATGCCTTTCTAGCATCTGAAGGTCTGTCGAGTTTATATTTCCGTCTCCGTTCAAATCGCCCAAACGCCCATCATCATTGTCTTTTTTATTAAAGGTAAACCAATTTATATTAAACAGATAGCCGTTTCCTCCGGTAAATACCAAATAAAGATCATGGTTACCTTTTACTTCGCTGACATCACAAGTTACAGTGCTCCATTTCTGCCAATCTCCGGTTCCGGCTACAGTGCATGTTCCTATTAGCGGACCGTTAATACTGTCAATCCTAAGCTCAATTTTGCCTCCGCTGGTTGCACTGGCAACTCTGGCCTCAAAGCTTGCGGCACCGTTGCCGAAATCAACGTTTTTGTAAACAGCAAAATCTCCATTTTCAATATAACCTATATCCTCTCCGCCTTCAGAGCATTTCTCTGTCTGAATTCCCAAATGATTATTGTAGGTCTCAGCTTCAATTTTTGTAAAAGCGTCTCTTGGAGCAGGAGGTGTTGTGGGTTGTGGCGTCGGACCGGGCACATCATTTAACCGGAACCAATCAACATCCACGTAGCCATTACTTCCATTAGGATTGAAATTCAGAATGGCATACTGTTCTCCCTGGAATGTTCCAAACTGCCAGTCAAAGCCCATGGTTATTTCCGGACCGAGTTGCTGCCAGTCCCTGTTGTCATCTCTCCAGAAGAATCTTGCCTTGTTGGTTATGAAGTTCATTTCCAGCCTGAAGTACAGGATATTGGAAGTTATATTGTTAACAGTTGCCTTTACAACATCCTCTTCCGTCATTATTATACGTTTGGGATCCCTGGTAACGGCTATATACCCCCGCGGATCTCCCAGCATTCCCAATCCGCATATATCTCCGGGTTGCATACCGCTGCAATCAATTTTTATGGTTCCTGTACTGATGGGCCCCTGACCTTTTTGTGTAAGGCTGTTTCTGGCATTCCAGAAATCCTTTCCGGTGGTGGCTTTTAACCTTAATGTTGAGCCGGTTAAAGCCCATTTTGAATTGTCCGGATTATGATTCCACGCCCACTGAAGCCCTAAAGTTTCGGAGTTGAATTCATCTGAAGTCGCCGGAACTTTTATAGGTTTATTCTGTATCGGTTTGGTATATCTCGATTCAACCTGGCCTATATATCCCGGCCTTCCGAACATAGGCCAGCCATTCTGCCATGTAATAGGGCATATTCTGGTGGGACGGCCGATTGCGCCGTCGTCTTGGTGAAGATAGCCCCAGTAACTGCCATCGGGTAAATCGACAATACCTCCCTGATGTCCTCCTTTTCCGGCAGTACACAGGGTTATAGTTTCACCATAAGGTCCCCATACGTTATTTGCCCTTGAACACACCAATCTTTGTGCCGGTACCGCATTAAACAAATAATATCTTCCATTGGCTTTTACAAGATGTGTTCCTTCAACATTTTTGTAAGAAAGAATTACCCGTGGTGATCCCACCGTAGCACTCAAATCGGAATTCAGTTGCACCATTCTTATCTGGTTTTCCCAAGCTCCGCCATACGCCAAGTATGCTGAGCCATCATCATCAATAAACAGGCAAGGATCAAAGTAACCACCCCCTAAAGTATTGTAATTCCAAGGTCCGGCTACATCCTTGGCGTAATAAATACGGGTTCTTTCACCGTTGGGAGTAACCGCCACATAGAATGTTCCGTTCTTGTAGGCTATGGAAGGAGCAAAGCAGCCATTGCCGTACTTTGTACCCCCTTCCATGTTGTATTTACTGTCACCGGTAAAGGAAGATATGCAATGACCGGCAATTTCCCAGTTAACCAAATCTTCCGATCTTAAAATAACCAACCCGGGTACATTTACAAAGGTAGAGGAAGCCATGTAAAAGTAATTGCCGACCCTGATTATACTGGGATCCGGGTAGTCAGCGTACAACGGCGGATTGTTAAAGGTCCCGTCTCCGTTGTCGGCCTGCCAGCCATAGACAAAAATGCTTTGAAAAAGTGACATACATAATACCAAAAGAATAGCAAGGGCTTTTTTAATCCCTAGTCTTCTTTTCGGTTTTCTTGCAAATAACATACTCAAAACCCTCCAATTAAAATTTTGCTGCCCGGTAAACATTTTTGCAAACGCATTTGTGTAGCGGGCTCTAGATTAGAACTAATTTCAAAAACTACATCTTATTTAGGAAACTCAGATATCACACGCAGTAAATATTTATTTAATAAATTACAGTCGGTGGAATCCACTTTACCGTCTTTATTTACATCCGCATTTATCAGGCTTGTTCCTGTAAGCTCTCTTTGACGGAGTACATGCATTTTCATGAGCTGAAGGTCTGTCGAGTTTATATTTCCGTCGCCGTTTACATCTCCCAAATTCTCATTGGGCGGTGGTGTTGGCGTTGGGTTTGAATCGGCCTGAGTGAACTTCCACCAGTTTATATTGAACAGATAACCGCTGCCACCCGTAAATTTCAAATAGAGATCATGAGTTCCGCTTACGCCGCTGACCTCGCATTTCACATCAACCCATTGCTGCCAACCGCCGGTACCTGAAACCGAGCACGTTCCTATTAATGGACCTGTAATACTGTCAAGCCTTATCTCGATTTTTCCTCCACTGGTAGCACTTGCCACCCTGGCCTGAAATTCCTTTGCTCCGTTACCAAAATCTATATTACTGTAAGCAACATAATCCCCATTCTCTATATAACCTATATTCAGTCCGCCTTCACTACAACTTTCATTTTCTATTCCCGACATGTTATCGAAGTCTTCCGCTTCGATACGTGTAAAAGCTGACCTTGGAGCCGGTGGCGGTGGTGTTGGCGCATTATAATCTGTTAATCCTGCCTGTTCCGCTAATTGGAGGAAGTTCCACAAACCCGCTTTCCAAACATTATAATCGTGTCCTCCTCCCTGGATAAGCCAATAGATATGGTTAATATTATTGGCAACGCAAAATTCGTGTACCCTTTGTCCGAATCCTATCAGAGAATCATTGGTTCCGCATGCAATGAAGAGCAATTTCAGCTTCTGCCTTGCAGCAGCTCCTCCATCGGGGAACAGCCTGTTATTGGGATAGGTGTTCGGAGCTGAAGAAATAGGACCAATATAGGCAAATTTATCCAGGTTGGTCAAACCAATATTAAAGGATTGACCTCCTCCCATTGAAAGACCGGCAATTGCCCGATGTTCACGGTCAGTATAAACGGATAAGAAATATTAACAACCTGCCCTCTCTGGATGCCACCCCTTACCTGGTCATACCCCGACGGCGGCATAGTTGGCAGCGATGCTGCCGATGAAATGTTTACTGCGGTGCCCAAACATGCTATAAGCACCAGGCAAATTAATAATACACTAAGAACCTTTCTTAACATATTTTACCTCCTCTTTTCATTTTTTATTTAAATTTTTCTTAATCAAAACCAGTGACATCAAAAGTAGGGTTCACTTTCTCCGTTCCATAGCTGTCTGCAGGTGACATAATACGAATACGGCTTAAAAAGTAGGTATAATTTGAAGCAGATATCTTTTCATCAAACTCAAATCGCTCGAATCTACTTTGCCGTCTTTGTTTAAATCCGCATTTGAAAGATTTTTTCCCGTAAGCAAAGTTATGCGAAGCAGATGCTTTTTCAATATCTGAAGGTCTGTCGAGTTTACTTTTCCATCGTCGTTTAAATCACCCAAATTCTCATCATTGTTTCCTTCAACAAAGGTAAACCAATTTATATTAAGCAGGTAACCGCTGCCACCGGTAAATTTTAAGTAGAGATCATGGACTCCCTTAAGCCCGCTGACCTCACATGTGGCATCAACCCACTGCTGCCAGCCACCGCTTCCTGCAACCGGGCAGATACCCACTACAGGTCCGTCAATACTGTCAATCCTAAGTTCAATATTGCCTCCGCTTGTAGCGCTGGCTACTCTCGCTTTAAAACTTGCTGCCCCTTTTCCAAAATCTATATTCTTATAAACAACATAATCTCCGTTCTCAATATACCCTACATCCATTCCGCCTTCGCTGCAGTTTTCGGTCTGGATTCCCGATTGTCCGTTGTAGCTCTCGGCCTCAATCCGGGTAAAGGCCGAACGCGGTTCCTTAGGCGGAGGATTGACAGAGCCGCTCACTCTCAATATTGATTCCGACTCTCCGATTTTTACACCCTGGGAATTAACTATGTACAGCTTGTATGTTCCGGCTGTGTATGGAGCAATAATGGAAGTTGCGTCTCCTGCCGCCTTGGTCATGGTAGCTCCTTCAACAAAGGTTGTTGTCCCGGGAGGTGCAAACCATACCGTGTTTGAAGGATCTCCGCTGCTTCTTATATTTATAATGGACGCAGCTTCCGCAGCACAGCTTGCCGGGAATACATAATCCGGCGTTGAAAGTAAGCTCTCAGGCATAATTTTTCTGTATTCATCCTGAATTCCCGAATTCAGGCACACATTATACTGCCGTAAAGGCCATACATTATCCGGGACGGCAACGGGAGGGTCAATTCTGCTGTTTGGAGGATTTTTTCCCATTTTGCTCACCGTTGCATAGGTCCTCAGGATTGTCAGATCGTGTTTTTCTCCGAAATCTTCGCAGTTGATGGTATATTTTACTCCCGGGTCGATATTCAGGACGTTGTCGTTTTCAATTATATATGCAGTGCCTTCGTCATTATGCAAGCCATAAGTAGGGCCATATGTTGCCGGTGGAATACCCTTTACATAATTCTCGTTGATATTTGTACCCGGCATCTGGCCTATGGTATATATTGCTCCGCTGTCATGTAGCCTGGACAAGGTATCAACAACCCTGTTGTAGCTTATTGTGTTGTTTTTGCACGTTGTGGAGTCTTTAAAATTGCACCATCCCCAGCCCAAATGTATACCGTTGTAGGCCGTCTTCTGGACATGGTTGTGAGTTATTTCCAGACCTTCCACAAAGTATGCTGTAATGCCGGCACATCCGCCAAATCCCGGAACCATACTTATGTCGTACAACACATTGTTTGAAATGGTATTGTTCTTGCAAACACCTTCTACTCCGGAAGGAAATTTTGCACGGCTCCCGCCGTCTCCAATGTAAACATGCTGCGGATGGCCTACCGTTATGCCGCTTGATGTTATATCTGTAATATAGTTGCCGATGATTTTGCAGTTTATAACATCGTTTACCATGGAAATTCCGTCGGCTCCGCTATGCTTAATTACATTTTCAATAAAATCAATGGAATCGCAGTTTCTTAGGTTGATCATTCCCGGCAATGTATCAACAAGATCATATTTGGTGTAGTGCCAATTATCGTTGAAAAAAGCTATAAAGCCTTGGGCAGCCTGGCATGTCGATTTACCCCGCGAACCTCCGACCTCGACAAGGTTGTAATCGGTATACGCAAAGGTAATGCCCTGGAAGGTTATATTCTTTACCCTGTTTGAAGTTGATGTTCCGGCAATCTCAATGAGTTTTTCAACCATTGGGGCCTGAACGTCAATCGTCTCTATATTTTCTCCGGGACGGAGATAGTAATAAAGCATTTGTTCGGTTTTGTCAAAATAGAATTGCCCCGGAGAATTTAAAAATTCAAAGGCATTATAAATTGTATGGGTACCGGAAGTAGTAAAAGCCGCACCCCAACCGGGGGTCTGCGCTATGGCGCCGTAAGGCTGTTGCAAAAGAAGCACCCTGTAGCCGTTGGCTGTAATTACATCGCGGGTACACACAATATTTTCATTCCATGTAGTACCGTTTACTATCTCAAGGTCATCTTTATTGCGGGTAATTTCCGGTACTTCCGACATATCATACCGAACACCGTCGCTTTTGCTTCCGCTGGTCCACGCCCAGGGAGCCTGCCCGGCAGTAACGGTGTAAGTTCCGTGTCCCCCTCTGGCGGTTACTCTCTTGCTGGTCATCGAAGCTCTTTGGTCATTTACATACAGGTTTCGCAGTTTAGTCGAACGATTTAACTTTGCCTTGTATATATTGCCGTTATGCCTCGTCCAGCCTGTAACCTTTGTTGCACCGCTTAATACAGGCGTTTCTCCGGGATACGCCATATAGTAAATCCTATATCCGTTTGTTCCCGAATCCTGTGGGCCAAACGTGATTGTTTCGGTTATATTATAAGTGCCGCCCCTCAGATATACATAAATATCACTTTTCATATTGCCGTTGACGGTTCTCACCACGTCCCGGGCTTTTGCAATCGTCTTAAAGGGTGCATCTATTGTACCCGTATTGCTGTCACTACCGGTGGGAGATACATAATAGGTTATCGGTTCCGCTGCGTTTACCGTATTTATGAATAATAGTCCGGCCGAAAGAACTGATACCGTAAACAGTAAAGCCATTATCACTATCATATGTCTTTTGGTCATAATTCCTATAATTCCATTTACCATAATTCCACACCTAGACTTTCATTTTTTTAATTTTGAGGAAAATCCGATATAACACGCAGTATATATCTATTTAACAAAGTACAGTCGCTGGAATCCACTTTTCCGTCTCTGTTTACATCCGCATTTGAAAGGTCCGTTCCTGCCGGAAGTTCTTGACGGAGTACATGCATTTTTAACAGCTGATAGTCTGTCGAGTTTACTTTTCCGTCATTATTCAAATCACCCAAACGTTTATCCGGCATCGGTGTTGGCGTTGGATCCGGATTTGCCGGAGTGAACTTCCACCAGTCTATATTGAACAAATAACCGCTGCCACCCTTGAAAACAAAGTATAAGTCGTGTACTCCCTCGGCACCGGAAACCGGACAAGATTTGGTAGTCCAGGTCTGCCATCCTCCGGTTCCTGTAACGGTACACGTTCCCACTAATTTTCCCGTTGGGCTGTCAAGCCGAATTTCTATGTTTCCGCCGTTGGTTGCCGATGCCACTCTTGCCTCAAAGGACGCCGCACCGGTTCCGAAATTCACACCTTTAACCTTTATGTAATCCCCGTTTTCAATAAAGCCTACATTCATTCCGCCTTCACTGCATTTTTCCGTCTCGATACCTGAGCTCCAGCAAATGGTTTCAGCTTCGGTTCTTACATATGGATTCAAAGTGCCTATCTGCGGGGGCCCTTCTTTGGTCATATTAATCCTTGGAATTGTTCCGTCGGGATTATATTGAAACTGTTCCACGCAAACAGAACGGTGGAAGCCGCTTCCCCCCGGTAAAGCGGCATTATGGTAGAAGAAGTAGGAATTCCCTTTATAATCAATTATTCCGGGATGATTGGTAAAACTGCCTCCCTGGGTCGGCATTATTACGCCGCGATACGTCCACGGTCCGGTGGGACTCGTACTCGTTGAATATGCAATATGTTCGGGTATCGGACCTGCTGCAAACACCATATAATATAAATTGTTACGCTTGTAAAACCACGGACCTTCTTCATAGGAAGTCGGTCTGTCGTTTTTGCTTCGCTGTCCAAATCCTGCTGTGGTAAGAGGTACTTTGACAATGCCGCCCGAATAGGAAATCATGTCAGGATTCAGTTTCACATAGTAAAGATCAGGGTTTCCCCAGTAAAGGTACGCCTGCCCGTCATCATCGATAAACACGGTGGGGTCTATCTCACCCCAGCCCCCGCGGTCTATCAAAGGTTTCCCCAAGGCATCTTTAAACGGACCCGTAGGACTGTCCGATACTGCAACTCCAATCGCCTCTCCTCCGCCTTTCTTTGCCAGAGGAACGTAAAAATAGAATTTGCCGTTTCTTTCCACGCACTGACCCGCCCATGCTTTACCGCTTGACCAACTGAAGTCAGTGTAGGACAACACTGTTCCATGATCGGTCCAGTTTGCCATGTCTGTCGTGGAGTAGCATCTCCAGTCATTCATGGTAAAGAAGTTATCAATAAGAACATCCTCATCATGGGTGGTATACACGTAGCATACCCCGTTATATACCATCGGAGCAGGGTCAGCAGTGTAGATTGTTTGTACTATCGGATTGTCCGCAAAACATGACGGTATATAAAAAGTTATAATCAAAGTACTTATCAACAGAGACAATAAAACCTTTCTCATTTTTCAATACCTCCATTCTTTCTCATTTTTCAATACCTCCATTTAAGACCGAGCATAATCATCAAAAGAAGATATTTGTCTCAATATATATCTTTTTAATAATGCGACATAATAATGCGACATCGGTAGAATCCACTTTGCCGTCCCTGTTTACATCTGCATTTAAGAGGCTTGTTCCTGTAAGCTGTCTTTGCCTGAGTACGTGCATTTTCATTAGCTGAAGGTCTGTCGAGTTTACTTTTCCGTCACCGTTTAAATCACCCAGATCCTCATCACTGTTTCCTTCAACAAAGGTGAACCAATTCACATTAAGCAGATAACCGCTGCCTCCGGTAAATTTCAGATAAAGATCATGGACTCCCTTCAGGTCACTTACCTCACACGTCGCATCAGCCCATTCCTGCCAACCGCCGGTGCCGGCAACCGGACAAATGCCAACTACAGGTCCGTCAATACTGTCAATCCTAAGTTCAATATTGCCTCCGCTTGTAGCGCTGGCTACTCTCGCTTTAAAACTTGCTGCTCCTCTGCCAAAATCAATAGCCTTGTAGACGACAAAATCTCCGTTTTCAATATATCCCACATCCTTACCGCCTTCGCTGCAATCTTCAGTCTGGATTCCTGACTGAGCATCATAGCTTTCCGCTTCGATTCGTGTAAAAGCAGACCTTGGCACAGGAGTCGGTTCAGGTTCCCCTCCGGTTGTCTTAATAATCACTCTGTCAGATTCCAATCCGTTCGAACTGGCCGTTACTATAATAGTCCCGTTGGTTTTGGTTGCCTGGACTATCACGAGGCACTTGCCGTTAAAAGCCTGCCTGCTGTTTGCCTTGTAAGGTTCCAGGCTTGCAGCATTTCCATTGTCAACTCCGACAATTACTCCCGGTCCGGATATGGAAAAGTTCACAGTATTGCTTGCCGTCGGGACAAGAACACCGTTACTGTCTACAATATCAGTTTCTATAAATACCAAGTCCTTGCCGTCAGCCGTAATAGTTGTCCTGTCCGGTTTTAACTGAATTTTTGCAGGATTACCGGCAGTGGTTACCTCGTCATAAACCACTATATTTCCTTTGACAGCTTTTGCTCTGAGTGTACCCGGAACCCAGGGAACATTCCACGAAACATGCCCGTTATTTCCCATACTCTTTACTCCAAGGGAAGTGCCGTTTAAGAAAAGCTCCACCGTATCGCAGTTGCTATAAGCCCACACCTCTACGGTAGTACCGTTCGACCAGTTCCAATGGGGCAGGATATGCACCATCGGCTTGTCGCTCCATTTGCTTTGATAGAAATAATATATATCTTTGGGGAATCCGCATGTGTCAACTATTCCGAAATATGAGCTTTTCGACGGCCATTTGTACGGTGTCGGTTCACCAATATAGTCAAATCCCGTCCAAACAAATTCCCCAAGCATGTAATCCCGTCTGTTGATTTCATAATATGACGATTCTGCGCTGTTACCCCAGGCAACCACGCTGTTGTCATAAGATGAGCACTGGTTGTCATTGCCGGTCAGTATATTCTGGTTGGTGGGAGTTTTATATACACCCCGGCTTCTTACCGCCGAACTTGTTTCACTGCCGAACATTATCCATTCGGGATGTTCCTTGTGTCCCTGGTCATACATAAAGGGGAAATAGTTGTATCCGACCAAATCAAGGACACTTGCAATCCGTTTGTATGTATCGTCCGACATATTTATAGCAAAACAACCCCATGTTACCGGTCGGGTGGGATCTATTTCCTTCACCCAGTTTTTCAGCTTTGTGGCAGTTTCAACGGTAGCATTGGGAATCTCATTGCCTATGCTCCACATAATAACCGACGGATGATTGCGGTCTCTTTTAACCATATCCTGAAGGTCCCTTTTGGCCCAGTCTTTGAAATACAGATGATAGTCATTGGCAGTCTTTCCGGTTTCCCAGCAGTCAAAGGCTTCATCCATAACCATCAGACCCAATCTGTCGCATATTTCCAACACTTGCGGATCAGGAGGATTATGCGCGGTGCGGATAGCATTGCAGCCCATCTCTTTCATAATCTGAAGCTGCCTTTCAATAGCACGGTAATTAACTGCCGCTCCTAAAGCGCCCAAGTCATGATGCATACATACTCCCTTTATTTTCGTTTTAACGCCGTTTAAAGAAAAACCGGTAGTGCTGCTAAAATTAAGATAACGAAATCCCATGGTTGACTTATAGGTATCAGCCACTTTTCCATCAACAATTACTTGAGTTTGAACCATGTAAAGATACGGGGAATCAGGAGACCATAAATTGGGATTTGATACTGTAAGGTTTTGGTTAAATGTATAGTCACTACCGGCTGATATGTTAACTGCTGAAGATGTATCAGAAGCAACCTGGTTGCCATTTGCATCCATAATTATGGTTTTTAAAGAAACTGTTTTTTCCGAATTGCCCTGGTTTACCACTTTCGTGCTGACATTGGCTGTAGCCGAATCTCTGCTTACATTCGGAGTGGTTATAAACATTCCGCAATAATCCACATGAACCGGGTCCAAAACTGTCAGCCACACGTTGCGGTAAATGCCGCTTCCCGAATACCAGCGACTGTTGGGCTGGTTGTTGTTGATTTTGACTGCAATTACGTTTTTCCCGCCTATGTTAAGGTATGGAGTCAAGTCATATTCAAAAGAGCTGTATCCATATGGACGAATTCCCAAGTATGTCCCGTTTATCCATACCTGGCTGTTCATATAAGCTCCGTCGAATTGTATAAAAACTTTCTTGCCGGAATAATCTGAAGGTACGGTAAAGGTTTTTCTGTACCATCCGATTCCTCCGTCCAGGTAACCTCCTCCATCTCCTGCGGGAGACCGTTGATTAAAGGAATTGAAAATACTCCAATCGTGAGGCAAGGTGACGTCCGACCAATTGCTGTCATCATAGTTAATGCTCTGGCCGTTGTTTACATCCCCTTTATAAAACTTCCAGCCTTCGTTAAAGCTTTGCCCTCTTAATCCGTTGTAAATATCCGTCCCTTTTAACTCGATGGACGCAGCCATTACCGGGTATTGCAATTCAGGAATGCCGACCAGAATCAGCGACAATACCAAGAGCATGCTTAGAATTGCCCTCTTTTTCATGCAATTCTCCCTCCCTAAAAATAGTCATTTATGGCAAATATCGAAAATTGTTCAGACTTAACTACAACCATTTCTATGTGGATGAATGAAGAATTCGGAAACAATATTGGTTCTATAATAGAATTCAAAATATTGCATATTAAAACTTTACTTGTTTGCCCCCTGTTTTACTTATACGGAAGTACCTATTTTTTTTAGTTGGGAATTTTAAAGGAATGTTAAATTTGTTCTTTTTAAGGATAATAAGGTTTTAGAATTATTAAGACTTGATTTGAATTTGACAGGTTATTTTTTGATTTTGACTTGCCACACTACTCTTTATCTAGACTTGAATTTCATTAAATAAAATAGCCTATATTTATAATTTACAAAATTTGAATATGTATTGCTCAAAGCTCAAACCCTACAACTCTACTCTTTATATGTAAGCAATAACTAATTTGTTATCTCCAAATTCCC
>LSQX01157145.1_pt1 | contig 15224 bp, 2 predicted proteins | sample 654561 | NCBI WGS metagenome assembly LSQX01 (sample SAMN04489861, study PRJNA283612) | anaerobic digester metagenome | isolation source: 4 biogas reactors fed with cattle manure at either 37C or 55C with and... | place: Denmark: Kongens Lyngby | collected 2014 | reverse complement strand
GATAAGGTGATTGGAATGACTGAAACTGATACGAAGAAACAAGCAGTACGGGAAGCAAAAAGATATATACTCAATAACTGGGATGGAATAGAGATCAAGGAAGAAAAAGCTGATGAAATAGTAGGATGCAGTGCGGAAGGACATGTGAGCCATGTGTTTTCCGAAAGACTCAGCAGTCGCCCGAAAGGATGGTCGAGGGTAGGAGCCGATCAAATGTCACGGCTGAGGGTTTACAAAAAAAACGGTGGAAAAATATATGACCTGGTAATGGGCCAGAAGAAAAAGGAACAAAAGGAGAAACATATTCAGGAACAGGAAGAACTGCTAAGCCGTTTTAGAAGATCTTCAGCGCGGTATGAAGATACAGTGAATACAAACCTGACAGTTTTACAGGCGGGACACAAGACGGCTCTTTACAAAGCACTTAGGGGGCTTTCTGGCAGGTGCGGATAAAAGAAGAAGGAACGGCAAAGCGAACCCTTTACAATAAGAGGGACCCATATGGTATAATGATCAAGGTGGCAGCCTAATACTCCAGAGCACTGCTACTGTGGTGGGTGCCGCCCAGGCTGCAAAACCATATGGGAGATGCTTGTTGTCAAGGGCGTTCCAGATCCATTAAAATATCAGGATGATTCTTTTCTTCTTTTTCCTACAGTAAGTTGACGCTATCTTATCCCCCTTTTATGTTGACGGTTATATGCAAAAACCGTATAATGATTATTGTAAGTGACTACAGTCATTGGAATTATCAAAGCTATTATACTATGCATTATAATCCTTTTGCAATCAGCGTTTCAATAGATTTTACTTCTCATGCAGATAAATACGAGGGAGTGGATAATAATGAAACAAAGACGCAGATGTATATTCTGCATCATGCTCGCTGTCGTAATACTAACTGCCTTGCAGCCGACACTGAGCGCACCTGTATCAGCGGAGGGCTCGGCGGCGCCTGCGGCGGAGGGACTAAACAGTTACGGTCACCGTGTTGCATATACACCACAGCCCCTTAATGCCGGGGGTAAGGAGCTGATGTTCTTTGACTATGGCATGGCTCATTATGCCAAAATCAACAATATGTCCACCTCACAGCAACTAAACTATCTAAATAATAATAAACTGAGTTTAAATAAATTTGGTGCATATCATAGCTCTTACGGTGTAATAAATGCGGCTAAACCCTTCAACGGCGCGATTTATAACAGAGACTCAGACAAAGATTTCAAGGTCTTCTATGATTTTAGGTCTATCCTTGTGGGCCAGACGCATGGATCTAAGGAAGGGAATCTTAAAACCATGTTTGAGAAAGGAGATTTGAGCTTCGCCTTGGCCTACAGGGTATGGCTTCGCTATTATGATAAGAACAAAGTCTTTTCAAAAGAAAACTTGTCCAGCATCGCAGAAGTTAACATGTTTGGCGAGAATAAGCGGTGGACAGGCACCAACGGAAACCGCTGGGAGAGGGTCAATTACACAAGCAGCGACAAGCTGAATCTCTCGGGCGGCAGCACATGGAAGGGCTGGGGCGGCAATAATTTGTTCATGAGTTATTATGGCAGCTCCTACGGCGGTCCTGTGGACACAGATATGGAAAATGGAGTACTGGTGGGGAAGGACAGCAAGGGCCCAAGAATCAAAACCGTGAATCTATCATGGGATATTGACGGCCCTTGGGAATACCAGCCAAACGGAACGATGAATTCCGGGTGGCAGGGCATAGACACCATCATGGATGATGATATAGGAAAGACTGTTTACATAGCTGTGATGTTTGACGAACCGGTGAAGTTCAACCAGCAATTTGATACCCCACAAGAGCTTGCGAATCTGAAGCTGACCGTACAGACCCATGGCAGGGATGGCAGCAGCGCCATGCCCCTGGAAGCGGATTTCCTGAAATATGCGCCCGATGCCAATGCTTCCGCCCCGGTTATGATCTTTGAATATAAGATACAGGATCCTAAAGACGAAAGCTCTATACGCAAAGACCTCTATTATACCTTTACATCTGTGAAGGTCACCTCCACGGAAAACAATAACATTTACAACTGCCTGACCGATATGGCCGGAAATGCCTTTGGTGAGCAGGGGGGGCTACAGCCCAACAATTATTCTGTATTGGTGAAAAATAGGAAATGGGATGTGGAAAATAGGAAATGGGTGCAAAAAAGTACTGTAGCTGATTTAGAACCACTGATAATTGAAAGTGCCACCATCGCCCATAACAACACCTTAGCCGAATATCTGACTAAATACGAATATGTGTCTATTAATCTCAATTTTAATAAAACTTTAGCCTGGGAGGGTGATGCACCCACCATAACATTAAACATAAAAGATGACAGCGGGCAATACATTGTACCGAGTTTTTATCACAGGATAAATTCAAAAAAAAGCACCAACAGCCCTGAAAGCACCAGTCTAACCTATGTTTATTATTTAGGGTGGGGGAATAACCTTTCTGCCGAGGGTCCCATAAGAATACAATCTATCAGCACGGAAGGAAAGACGGTGAGGGACGAATCCGGCTATTCACTTACAATACCAAAGACTATGCCTGCTCTGGATAAAAACTATTATTTGGATTTTGATGAACCGGTTATTAATGTACATATTACCAAGGTTGAAAGCGCCGAGAATATTTTTAAGATAACGGCCAATGTCGAGGATGCTTCGCTGCGAGGGCGGGATGCAGCATTTTCTATCTATACGGATTTGGACAGTACAGACCCCCTTCAATATCAAATAAGCAGTGACGGATCATATGGCTATGACTGGAATTCGGTATCGGGTAAAAGCTTCAGTGTTAACGCACCCCTAATGCCTCCCAATGTCGGCAATGAAAAAAATGCTTATGCCTTTGTTAAACTGCCGGATAACGGAGCTCAGGCGACCAGGCTATACGCAGATGTACGAGTTACAGACACCGCCGGAAATATGGGAAAGGGCTCTGCAAATCTTAAATTTGTGCCTTATTTCGATACAAGAGACCCCGAAGTGGAGCTGGTAAGGCAATTTAAGAAGGACAGATTCAGTATAATGCTTTACGCAAGGGATTTCAGCGCCATGACGTATAGATACGCATGGCTTGGTGAGCATGACGCAGAATACCCTTCAGCCTGGACAGAGGGAGGGCCTATAACCGGGAATAAATTGCTGGAGTACCTATATGCAGATAACGGCATGACAGGGAATGAGATATACGGCAGAACCCTTTGGGTTGAGGTTGAAGATGAATCAGGCAACACTACAGCCCAAAATACCAACTTCACATATGACAACCGGTACAGCGAGATTTATGCAGATGAAGTTATTCCTGAAGGTACCGGCGCTATCATCAAAGAGGAGAATCTTTCTGCATCCGTAAGCTTTAAGAACGTCACAGAATACGCCCATGCCTGGATAGAATGGGGGCCTGAATTTGAAAATGACGGCGGAGCTTTCTTTAAAAATAGTGCTGCGATTTTTTATGACCAAAGCGAAGGAAATGTCTTTAGGGCTGAAGGGGCAAAGACGGTGTTAGAATCAACTACCTCGGCGGCCGCGACATTTGCTTTGAACAACGATACTCCGGTGTGGAGGAATTACGACAGCGATGGCGGTGGCTATAGTTATGGCTGGGATCGCGCCGGACAAGCATCCCCCGGTGAGATCAGCGGTCCTATTGTGCTGGTAATCTGCGGCATATATAAAGACGGTGACGAGGATAGATATACATTTGAATTTATACCTTTCAATACCCGATATGGGATAGGGAACTATGAAGTGCAGCAGGTTCGATTCTCAACAAACGGGGCTGACGGTAAAAGAATAGACAGGGTCTATGAAAAAGCTACCGATTTCAGCAACTCCCCAAACCTCAGTTACGGCTACGGGTTGTATTATCCTGAAAAACCGGGAACCGATGTGTCGAATGCCGTCAATTTGTCTTTGGCGACCGGGGCTGTAGGAGTGAATCCCACTGCGCTTAATTTCACACCTCTCAATGATTTCGCCGAGGCGGAATTCGTGCTAAGGGACGATCCCGCCCTGGGGCTCGAATCTCTAAAGTTGACCGGGGGAGCTGACGGAACAAAGGTTTTATTGAAGAAAGTAACATTTCAATCTGACGGCAGCATGGAGCATTTGATGACCGATGATCCGGATGCGGGTTATGATTATAGTTTCTGGTTCAAGGATGAAATTGTGAAATCGGAGGAAGTTCTTGAGGCCTGGTATCTGACCGAAGAAATTCTGACCCTTGCGGAGGAAAATAGCAGGCTTGGGCCCAGTAAACGAAAATTAGTAAATCAGGATGCGCAGTATTTACTGGACTACAGCTTCACCCTGCCCATCGATGTCAGTTTGATCACACCCAATGCCTATGACGAAGCGGGTAATTTGATCCGTTATGAATTCTGGATAGAATACGCCTATCAGGACCACTATAATTCGCTAAGCAAAAGCGAGATTCTTACCATGTTTGCCTTTGAAAACAGATTGCCTGAGCTTCTTTTCGGGTCTGTAATGATAGATGATAAAGAGTTTGGGGAAAGCCACAGAGCTGTCCCGGCAAACCTTGCAACAGATGGTGAAGGTGATGATATCCAAATTATAGAAAACACCGTATCAGCTCACAGGGTATTCTTTAGTGGGGATGATCCTAAGCTTATGCTCAAGGCGGATATGCCGGACAATGCATTTAATATGCTTAACAACTATTCCATCAGCGTAGAAAGCGTAAGTGATACTCCGGGAATAATCAATGACCCGATAACCATAACTCCCGGCCACGATTACCGTGTTTTGTACAGTACTGCTGATGGTTTGGACACTGATGGACAATCCATCGTAATTAATGGTCGATTTGCAGAGTGCGAAGGCGGCAGCTTCATAATCGACCCCAGGGATCTTGTTGAGGGCGAAGGCGGAACCCTTGCAGACGGAGAAACCTTGACTGTTTATTATCAATTGGTCAAAGAAGACATAAATAAGGTTGCCGGCGAGTTCCCTGGACAGTTCACTTACCAGCTTATAAAGAGGTACTCCCCTGTATACAGGATCGACCTTGTCAGGGATGAGATTCCGCCGGTAATAAGCCTGAATGTTTCTGAAACAGAAGTTACCAATAATGATGTGACTGTGATCATACAAAGCGTAAGAGATGGCCGGATGGTAAATGAGGGCCTCGACGAGTATTATATTATGGACACTCCTGCCGAGGAAATTCGAATTGTCGTCTTGGCAAAACATGAGGACGGGGAGATCATCCAAATTGAAAACGGAGCTTACATTTTCAACCGCAACGGCAGTATAGAGGTGACGGCAGTTGATAAAGCGGGTAACGAAGCCATAGAGAGGTATGAGGTCAATAATATCGAAAGAGAGCCCCCGGTTGTTACTGGCAGTCCTGTTATTAACAGCGAAAATGGCAGCTTTACCATTAACGCCACCATCACGGGGGGAGATGCCGTTGACGCCTATATCAGCTTTGACGCGGAATATGCCGCTCATCTTTTAGGGGAGGCGGACGACGATGCCACTCCACCGGTAGTAACAGCCGCTCTTCTCTCAGAAGATCCGGATATCGAAAACCGCTTCCCGGTAAAAGGCAGTGAGATCTATGGGATTGTCATGAATAAGGGGATTTCCGGCGGCGAGGATGACAGCCTCGAGCTGTCTGTCTATGCCAAGTCCGGTGTTCCCATGTCCTCTGCAATATTACATGTGACGGATGTCGCGGGCAATGTGGGAGAACTGCCCCTTGCAGTTTATATTAATGGTATAGTTCCTACTGTTACAAACATCGATAAAATTTACTCTTACGCAGGAGCCCTAACCTTTAGTGTACCGGTGCGGCTGATTGACCCTGTGGGCATCGGGACAGGCTATGCACTTTCCCACGAAAAGCTTCCCATTTATACAGACGGCCCCGTTATTGTTTCATACACAGATATCTTTGGCAGAAGCTACTATGAGCAGATAACGGCGGATATATTCGGATCGGCTTATGCACATGAACTAAATATAACCCCTTCCGGACCCACCAATGGAAGCATTACCGTCAAGGTCGACACCTCAGGCTATAATACTATAGTCCTCGGGGGAGAGGATGAAAACCACAGGACAATTATCATGTCCGACAATGGAGATGCGACTTACACCATAGTGCCTGACGGTGCAATGGCCCCGAAGGAATTCAGCATCCCAATTAACAATATCGATAAAACTCCACCGAAGGCATTTTATACCAGAACAGTAAACGGCGAAGAAAGCTTTGATGCTGCCGGGAATTCTACTGTAACAGGAAGCGTTACATACACCATATTGGGTTTTGACGAGAATAATGTTGCAATGGATGAGGGTGAAGCAATCACTGTCACCTTTACCTCCGCTGGAGAACATACATTTAGGTTTACCGATGCGGCAGGCAACAGGGGAGAACTTACAGTCAGTGAGGCTGAAACATTTTTCCAAATGCCGGTAGATTTGGGCATCGTAAAATTCAGGCTCACCTATACCATGAGCGGCGAAGGAACAGCTCATGCTCAGCTGGGCTATCACAATTCCGATGAAGCTGCACCGGTACTTATGACAACCAATCAGAATATATCCGTGCTCGTCCAGGCCCTTAATGCAGCGGGCGATGTGATTCCGGCAGAAATGGAGCGACCTGCTGTTCCCGCTGAAGGGGTCCAATATTTCACAGAACAGAGTACAATAATATTCTCTAAAGGCGGAACGACTTCTGTGAACCTAACAACTGCATCCGATAGCAAAAAGAGCATCACGATAACCATCCCCGAGGGAACCATCGACAAAATTCCGCCAAAGGGAAGTGTGGATTATGTCATGCTGACAGGGGATGAGATATTGCCCGGCGGCATCACCTTTGAAAAAGGTACGGTGAAAGCATACCTTGTCACCGGGGAGCAGAATATAGAGGTTAACGGCATGAATGTGCGTCAAGATTCCGATGGAAAGTACTATATCCACTTTGCAGAAAACGGCAACGGTAGGTTTTACCTGACAGATAAGGCGGGCAATACAGGTACCGTAATGGCGGGCGCATACAGCATTGATAATACTCCCCCCGGGATAAAAACCGAAAGCTGGTACAGCGGTATTGCGGCGAAACCGGGAGCTGATGACGGCACCAGTGGTAACAGCAATGCGGACGTACTTTCGACCTTGACAAATAATTCCATAAGGTTATTCTTCGTCTTTAATGAGTTACTCAGAAATGTTGATATTGTCGTGTTTTCAGCCGATGGAGACTCCCGAATACCAAGTGAGGATATGGGCAGCTATATAAACTACACCCATTCTGCCAATACATTAAACATTGAGTTTAAGCAAAACTGCCGGGCTATGATTACTGTATTTGATATACGGGGCAATGAAACCACCTTGTGGAGGCCTGAGGACGGCCCTCTGGATGTCATAGACAAGGACGCTCCTGCGTATACGGCGGGTACTCCGGTGGTTCAGGACAATAAGGTAAGCATTTCATACAGCTTTGACGAAGAAGTTGCATCAGCCAATGCCAAGGGCGAATATAAGTCAGTACACAGCATAACATTTGAGAAAAATGGAGTTTATTCACTGACATTTGTTGACAGGGCGGGTAATGTGGTCACTATCAACACAAAAATGGACCAGATTGACGATCAATCTCCGACTATTTTCTATGCAATGAAAATTGTCCCGGAAAGTGCGGGCATTATTTACAGCGATGAGGCTAAGACACAGCCTGCGGCAACAAGTGGCAATGTTGAGATAGCCATTGTAGCGGAAGATGAAAACGGTGCAGCAATCCAAGTGGTCAATCAGAACAAGCCGGGGAGCCCTCTTGCTTTGGTCGAGCCCACAATTAACGCCGGTGCGGAAAAAACCTACACCCATGCACTGGTTGTCGAAGAAAACGGGGTTTACCGAATAACCGCATCTGACGATTTCGGCAATACCAATATAGTGTTTGTAAGAATAAGCTTCATTGATAAAACGGCGCCTTCCATTCTATTGGAAAGCAGCAAAGCTCTTTCCGCAGCCGTGGGAACAGAAGCTGATGAACTATCCCGCATGCTTTTAGAAGGGGTTAGCGCAAAGGATGACAGGGAAGGGGATGTAACTTCAAAAGTCACAGTAGATGTATCAACAGTGGACTTGGATGAAGAAGGAGTATATACGGCGATTTATCGAGTGAAGGACGGGCTTGACAACACCGCTGCCAAAAGCAGGAAGGTATCTGTATCCGGATCTGCTATGCACCCCCTTCTTATCGAAGGAAAGCAAGTAGCAGCAAATGATGTATATATTACAATGCCGGGGAGTATTGCCATATCGGTTCCGGCGGGATACACCTGTTACGCCTCCGAAGGCTACAAGACACGTGCCCAGATGAAATATGCACCTTCCTTGTCCGGAAAATTGGAGGCCACAAATAAAGGCTATTACACAATATTATTGCAAAACGGCGACCGGGATGCCTTTATCGTTTATGTTTATGTTTATGTGTATTAGGGCATTTTGCGATGTATTGTGTTTTAAGTTCCGCAGCACAATATATTGCGGGTATGTCTATAAGTTCATCACTATATACTGTGCAACTAAGTTATATTAAGGTTACATCGCAAAAGCCTGGTATTAAGAAAGGAGCCTTAAAACAATGAAAAGAATTATTGCATATGTTATTTCAGTGATTATGGTACTGACTTTACTCCCGGCTCCTGTCTTTGCCGAAGAAAGCGGCGCGGTTACTATTGAAAACGAGTATATCCGGGTAACGGTGAGCAAGGAAAACGGGGGCTACACCGTATCGACCGTAAAAGGAGACATATTAAAAAAGACCGACGATAATAAAGCTCTCACCCATAGAGGAGAGAATTTCGACACATCCTTTACCTCTTTTCAGATAGATGGGGATAGAAGCAAGGAATATGTATTTGGCAACGACTACGGGCTTTTAGGCATGGCATCTGCACCAGTGGTGACGGAGTCTGACAGCGCCGGAGTTACAAGCACCTGGAGTGTAAACAGTTTGGAGGTCACACAGCGCATCGAGCTTGTGAACAGCGATAGCTCCGAACAGCTGGGTACAGCAATAATCAGCTATACTGTGAAAAATAAATCGTCAACTGACATGGCCCTCAAGAGCCGGGTACTTATAGATACTCAACTTGGGGAAAAGGATTTTGGATATTATGAGGTGACAAAGGGTGTTTTAGGAGGCGGATATAGCTTTATCGACAGGGAGACTACCCTGTCGGGAGCAGAGGTGCCGGCAGATTACTTTGTTAAGGATAGTCCCTTTGAACCTAAGGTTGCAGCTTTTGGAGTCAATAGCGTAATAGCAGAAGAGAGGCCCTATCAGATGACCTTTGCTCATTGGGCCAACCTTGCAGCCACCAAATTCGATTATACTCCGGATAGCAGGCTTACCTTCAGCAATGAACTCAACGTCCACCACACAGCCGACAGCGCTGCTGCCATGTACTATAACCTTGGCAGTATTCCGTCGGGAGGTGAAAGAAGTTTTGCTACCTTCTACGGAGTTACTGCAAATCTTAAGAATAAGGACAATCAGGTGCTGATCAACACCACAGCACCGGCCAAGCTGACATTTAATGAAAATCGCACCGCCTACATAGGCTCAAGCGGGCAAGGCGACAACCTGATTCGTATAAATTCTACTATTACAAATCCAGCGGCTCAGAGCAAGGGTTATAAAAAACTGGCTGTAGTTGTGTATGCCATTGGTTTTACCACCCAGAGGCAGACTGACGCAGGCAGCTGGATAGAATATGACAACAACGATCCTCTTTATACCGATGTCGTTAATTTTGCGTCTGGAGGAAATCTTACCACATTTTTTGATTTTAAGTTTGAGCCTCGTGATAACCACGAACTGGGAAGCTTTGTGACAAGAGTATACAATATGGATCCGCAGGTTAACGAGCTTGGTGTATACGCTGATGATTTCTGCTTGGGAGAGACGGTAAACTATATATTTATTCCTGCAAGGAATCCTACGCTGCCCTCCATTACCCTCCACGCCATGGAGCCGGGGATACTCTATAACGATGACAGGCGGTTTCTCACTGTATTTGGGCAGGGTATGAGCTTTTTCCAAGCCGGACTGAGCGCGATAGAACTGCGGGGAGAGAATAGAATTTATTCGGTTCCCGTCAGCAGTCTGACCATAGCTCAGAATGCAAAGAGCATATCCATCCTGCTGGATGACTATGTGGAACCGGGGCGCTACCAGCTGCATTTCCTCTGGGACGGCAGCCAGCCCGGCGACATACCAGCGGATTTCACATCACAGGTCATGGTGGTGCATATGACCTCAGATGAAAGCTACCGGAACGACAAGTATGGTGTCCTGACTGTCCAAAGGGACGGTGATACAGACTATAAAATTGTGGCTTATGAGGATGAGACTGCCTTTGAATTGGGAGATAATGCCTCCAGTGACGGATATCAGCCAGAGGACCTTGTTTTCGTCCTGAGGGGTGAGCTGGTCAAGGATAAAGACCGGAACGAATACCGACTGGCGGGCAAGGACAAAGATGTCACCATAAACCATATTTTAAACTACCGGGGAAGTGATTTCACTGTACAGGAGAGCGGAAGCGGAAGCGTTGAAGTTCTCATGAAAGGCAAGCTCACAACTATTGGGGCTAATACCACTGTAAGGAATGGTTCTGCGGCTTTTAAGCTTGATGCGGGTACAAAATATATTGTCCCCATATATGACAGTAGGGGCGAAGTTATAGCCGGTGATTCTCTGGAGGCCGGGGAAGAGTATATCGAGCTTCGATGGGACAGTGTTGTTGACACGTTACAGACCATAGGAGGCTTTCTCATCGACCTGAAATACGGTGTGCTTGGAAAAATTCAGGATGAAAATGACAGCGACAAGACCTACGATATAATTTCCTTTGGCGGCGGCCTTGACATGTCTTTCATGACTCCGGGAGGGGCAAAGACGGCCAGGGAGGAAAAAAGCAAGGAGAGCAAGGACTCTTCCTGGGATATTTCCGACACCGACGATAAGAGCGGATTGAGCCCTGCAGGCGGGCCGCAGGAATCGAAGAAGGAATCCACAAAAGAGACTGCAAAGAAGCCTGCAAAGGGTGAAGACGATGAGGATGATGAAGATGAAGGTAAGGTAGAATTTGGGGCTGAAATACATGATGTCCTTTACGGGCAGGATGGGAAGAAGACAGGACATATAGGCATAAATATGGATACCGGAATTACTCTGCCTCAAATAGTCAGTTTCATGCCTTCAAAAATGACGGGGAAGCTGTCGGTTAATACAATAGGCGGCTATCGGGTTGGTGTTGAAGGGGAGGCTGAGACCGCAAAGTTTGATATGGCCTTTGCCTTAGTTATTAAATCAAATCCATCAGGGACGCCCATACCTGATAAGCTATTCTTTTCTATAGGTGGGTTTAAACCGGGAATCAACATCGATGGTGTAGGTGTATTTTGGATAACCGGAGGCGGAGGGGGCTTTGACAACCTTTATGAAACTATCTATGGTGCTGACGGAGTGCCTCCTTTGAAATTACTCATAAATGTGCAGTTTGACATATTTAAAATTATGACCGGTGATGCGGATTTGGAACTCTCTCTGCGCTCATTAGGCATGACCTTAAGCGATGTGAAACTGAAATCTATAAAAAATGCAAAATTCCTGGAGAGCGGTGAGGTTATTCTTACCTGGTATCCCAATTTCGACTTATCTACCAGGGCCGATGTCAACTTCACACAAGTATTTAAAGGGAGCTTTTCAATAAATGCTAATATAGAGCTCTTTGAAATGATGATGCGGGTGGCATTGGTTATCCCTGAGGATATTCCTGTAGCAGGGGGCATGGAGGTCGCTGCTGCTGAGCTTGGAGGCGGCACCGAAAAAATGTGGGGCAGTATTGAAGTTTTAAGCCTTGTTGAGGTGGGTTTCACCTATTGGTGGGACAGCGGAAATGTGAAGTTCACCTCCGATGACAGCGTTTCCTCAAAATCGCTCAAAACGTTTATGCGTATGACTGAGCCTCATCAGGTGGGGAGTGAGCCGGGGAGTGACGCTTCTGAAGGAAAGGGGCAATATGTATCTTTTGGCACCAACCTGTCTTACATAGCAGGTAACGTGGCTGATAAGAGCCTGACGGAGGATCAATTTGACCTTCTGAAATCCGGAAGCTCTGCTCCAACAATGCGAACCTTTGGCCTTTCTGCAACAAATATTATCTCCAATACGGAGCAGGACAGCCATATAGTTACCTTGGGCGCCCCGGCAGGCGATTATATTCTGACAGTCACCAGAGTTGACGGCAAAGCCTTTGAAAAGGATTTTGCGGAGCATATTAAAATGTGGAATAACGGGCAAGAATACCCTCTTAATTTTTATAAGGCAACCGGAATTGTGGACAGTCTGAATCCCGGCGAAAGCTTATCTGAGGCGGAAAAGAGTCAAATTAGAAGCGCTGCGGAAACTGCCAATGTGAATATATCAGGCAATGTGGCATATATTGCTATTCCAATGAGCAAGCAGGCAAATCCCAAATTCCTGATTCAATTTGATGATGAGAGAGCTTATGACATAGGAGCCGTGTTTGCTGCTCCCATAGGGAAGCTGAAAAATCTCACATCAATAGTAGAGGGCAATAAGCTGAAGGTAGAATGGGTGGCGGAAAACGTCAGTGATAAGGCTGTTGTATCCGTATCCGTTTCAGATGAAGAGAGCGAGGACGGAATTCTTCTTGCGAAAAACATCTCTGCAAAGGATGGGACTGCTGAAATTAATATTCCAGATACCATTGCTTCCGGCACATATAATGTGACAATAATACTTCAGGATGAGGAGCAGTGTTACAATAGCTACAGCGCTGGAGGTGTAGGTATAACTGATGCCAAAGCGCCCACAGCGCCTGCTGCGGCTTCGCTATCCAACGCCGGGAACAACAAGCTTCTTTTAACGGTCGCGGATGATTTTGATAAGGATTTGCTTGAAGGATATTATGTAGATGTATATGAGAACGGGAAGCTTATTGAGGCCGGAATGTATTTTGAGAAGGAGCAGGTTAAAAATGGCCGGGCTCTGATAGGGGGTCGCTATGATGTTCCAATTATGGAAGAGTATATTGAGGAAGAATCAGGAGAGATCAAATACCGTCAGAAGACCGACAGAAATAACGCAGGATTGTTCCGAACAGTAGGGTATGAGCCGGGCAGGAGCTATAGCACAAAGGTAAGAGCAGGGAGTTCTGAATCAACTCTTGACGGAAATGTGCACCATTATAGCGGATATGTGCTATCAAATGGGATTGTGCTGGAGGAAGCGACTCCGCCTGTGCTTGGCATAGCCTCCCCCGATGCTATCAACATCGGAAAGGACGGAGTGGACTTTGCGCTGACTAAAAGCAGCAATACATTCTCTTTTACGGCCGATGAGCCTGTTAAGGGGACCCTTACCGTCAACGGAGCAGCCGGAGAGACCTATAGCCTTGACAGCGAGTGGCAGGCGCAATGGAGCAAGCAGTTGGTTTTGCCGGATGGAATACATCTTCTTGAGTTCGATGCGGTGGACCAGACAGGCAATCGTAGAATCCGACAGGCAGTGGTAAACATAGACACTACAGCCCCTGTGATCATGCTGGAAAGCCCAGTAAACGGAAGGACATTTACGAATAACGAAATACTTGTTAAGGGAGTAGCCGATCCCAATGCCAAATACACTTTTAAGGTAGATGGAGTGATAATTGGTAAAGAAGACAGGGATATGTCGGATTACTTCTCTAGAGGCGTATTGGAATACACACTTTCCATCGGCAATGCAGCAGCCCAGATGACAAAGGCGGGGCATTTATTTGAAATCATAGCAAGGGATGAGCTTGGCAATACCGAAAGTAAGAGGATGGAAATAGTCGATAGCCGGATGGCGGATATCGCCAGAGTGGAGATCTATGCCGATGGCAAGCCGATCCCCGCCGATGGAATCTTGCTGAGCAGAGATAATATGAGCACTAAGCTACAGCTTATGGGCTTTGTAAATGCGAATCCGTCAGATAACGGGCAAATCCTCGACATTTCGGAGGCGGGAAATGTTTCCTTCACGCTGGCCGCCGGCAGCAGCATAGCTATGAACAATCGCATACTTACTGCGAGCAGCGGGGGCAGTAGTATGGTTTTAGCCTCTCTTGACCTGGGAGGCGGCAGTACCCTCACTGACGGAGTGGTTGTAAAGATGGACATATATGCGGCGCTTAATGCGGCTATTATGCAAGCTAAGTCCATCCAGAAGGGTAAATATACCGATACTACATGGTTAGCACTGCAAAACGCAATCATCCAGGGAGAAAATATTATCAATATTCAGAGCACCGATCATGAGCAGATAAATAGCGCAATAGCTGCTATTCAGAATGCCATTGAAGGACTCACAAAAAAAGAATCATCAGGTTCAACAAGACCTGGCAATCCTGTTGATGCAGAAAATCAGCAGCCGGGGGCAGAGAATAAATGGGAAAATCCCTTCGGAGATATTAAGGAAAATGATTGGTTCTATGAGGATGTGGTCTTTGCCTTTGCCAATGGTCTGTTTAACGGGATCTCACAGGATGAGTTTGCCCCCTATATGACTATGAGTCGCGCCATGTTAGTAACCGTGCTCTATCGCTTAGAGCTATCCTCGAAAAATGCCGAAAATACTGGAACGAATTATGAGAACCCATTCGCCGATGTGCCGGAGGGTGAATACTATACCGACGCAATTAAATGGGCAGCTGAAAACGAGATAGTCAATGGAATCGGAAACGGTGTCTTTGATCCGAATGGAAAAATTACAAGAGAGCAGATGGCAGTAATCCTGCATAGGTATATGAAGTATGCAGGAATCGAATATGTTGTGACGGATGAGTATATTGAATTTGCAGATGAAGCTTCTATCTCTGATTTTGCAAAAGACGCTGTGCAAATAATGAACAAATTAGGGATTATCAGAGGCATAGGCAAAGGAACAATCGCTCCTAAGGATAGTGCTACCCGGGCAGAAGTAGCAGCCATGCTGCATCGATTTATAAAAACATTTGAATAATGTCACAGTCACCCTCCTCTTAGGTGGGGGTTACCGATTGAAAAAGCTGTCAGTGGCGGGTTGCAATCCCCCACTGATGTTGTTCAAACGCCACGTTTAGACGTGGCGCACGAAGTGTAGCGTAGGGCGAATTCATTTC
>LSQX01029465.1_pt1 | contig 15225 bp, 14 predicted proteins | sample 654561 | NCBI WGS metagenome assembly LSQX01 (sample SAMN04489861, study PRJNA283612) | anaerobic digester metagenome | isolation source: 4 biogas reactors fed with cattle manure at either 37C or 55C with and... | place: Denmark: Kongens Lyngby | collected 2014 | reverse complement strand
GCAACCAGCAGAAGGTGATTGTGGCGAAATGGATTTACCGTGACGCAGAGGTCATGATATTTGACGAACCGACAAGAGGCATTGACGTCAATTCAAAAGCGGAAATTTATGCACTCATGGTTGGCCTGCTTAAAGAGGGCAAATCAATCATTATGATTTCATCAGACATGCCTGAGCTGATTTCACTGAGCGACCGTGTGCTGGTGATAAAAGGAGGCGCCATCGTCGCCGAACTGGCAGGTGAAGCCATCAAAGAAGAGAATATCATTGCGAAAACGCTGTGAGGTGTCAAGGATGGAAAGAAAAACAAAGAAACTACTCAAGTCCCAGCCCGTACTGCTGTCAATCGTAATCATTGTGCTTGTCACCTTTGTTTCCCTGATGAACAAGAACTTCATCGGGCGGAATAATATATTTGCGATCTTTCAACAGATTTCTGTGCTGGGCATTGCGACCATGGCGGCGACCATGCTTCTTAAATCCGCCTTGTTTGATCTGTCTTCTGCGGGGATTATCAGCCTCACCTGCGTACTGACGGCAAAACTCATAACAGACGGTATGAGTACCGTCCTGGCAGCATTCCTGGGCCTTGCCGCAAGTCTTGCCATGGGTTTCCTTAACGGTGTCATCGTCAGCAAGACGAAAACCGTCCCGATGATCATCACACTGGGCATGTCCTATGTCTATAACGGGATTGCCCTTGTGTTGACAGGCGGTGTTTTTATTGGCTTAAAAGGTAAATTTGCTTTCCTGGGGAACGGCAAACTGTTCGGTGTTCCCGTCTCAATCATCATCATGATTGTCGTGGTCATTATCACCTACTTCATCATTACCTTCACGCGATACGGAAGGAGGCTGACTGCCATCGGGAACAGCCCTGAGGTAACCTACCTGGCGGGAATCAATGTCGATAAGTACCAGATCCTGAATTACATGTTCAGCGGCGGCATGGTCGGCTTGGCCGGCCTCCTTCTTTTGTCAAGGCTGGGTTCGGTTGTCGCCGCCGTCGGCGCAGGCTATGAGCTTCGTGCGATTGCGGCGGCCATTATTGGGGGAATCAGTGTCACCGGAGGCAAGGGAAGTGTTTTTGGCGCCTTTTTGGGCGTGATACTCATGGGCATTATTTCCAATGGAATGAATATTTTGAGTATTAATTTCCATTACCAAAATATCGTTTTGGGTATCGTGATTGTGACAGCCGTGATCATCAGTAACCTGGATAACTTGAAGAAGGCCTGATGACCATCAAATGAGGTGATTGCATGCGACTGCATCTAAAAGGTGACCTGTCGGAAGTCCAGGAAGGAGCCCGTCTGCTCTCGAAAGACTTGGACATCGACTTGGGCGGGGATGGATTTCCCGTTGAATTGACCCGCCGCAATGGGGGCATTGAAGTATGTCTGCATGAGGAAAAGGCTGAGATACACTTCGAGAAACCCTGTCACTTTTACCGGGGCCTCATGCTTCTGGTAACAGCTCTCCGCCACGGTAGAGGCGAGTCGGCGCAGATTAGTGAGATACCCCGTATCAATCGGGTCGGGGCATCATTGGACGTTTCACGCAATGCGGTACCGACCGTTGAATCCCTTAAGTGTTTTTTGAGGAAAATGGCGCTGATGGGCATGGATCTTCTCATGCTTTACATGGAAGACACCTATTTTCTTGAGGGATATGATAAATTTGGTTATTTTCGCGGCAGGTACTCAGCCGGGGAGTTGAAGACCGTTGACGATTATGCCGGAGCGCTGGGCATTGAGGTTATGCCATACATTCAGACACTGTCCCATATGGGGCAGATTCTCAAATGGGACAATATGGCGGATATGCGGGATACGGACGAGATCATCCTGGCACGCGGTGAGAAGACTTACCAATTCCTCGATCACATGATTCAAACCGTATCGTCGTTTTTCAGGTCAAAGCGCATCAACCTCGGAATGGATGAAGCGCATGAACTGGGTCTGGGGCGCTATCTCACACTCTGGGGCTACCGTGACCGCAAGGAAATTTTACAGGAACATCTGGACCGGGTGCTTGAGATAACCGATAAGTACGGGCTCCGGCCCATGATCGCCAGTGACATGCTTTTTCATAATACCGGCGGTGCCGCCGATCATTATGAAATGGGAGGCAATACGGAATGTGCGCTGGATCTCCCCGAAAACATTGATCTCATGTATTGGGATTATTATCATACTGACGTCAATGAAATCCGCGAGTTTATCCGCAGGCACAAAGCTTGGGGCAAGTTGCCCCTCTATTTGGGTACGGTCCGCACCTGGGAAAGCTTTTCGACCGGATACCAGCAGTCTTTTGAGAATACGAAAGCGGCGCTTGACGCCTGCGCCCAGGAAGGTGTTGAAGAGGCGGTTATCTCAATCTGGTTTAATGACGGCGCAGAAAACAATTTGTTTTCTGCCTTGCCCGGTTTGGCTTACTTCGCACAGCAGGTCTACGACGCTTCTGCAAGTGAAGCAGTCTTAAGCCGGAATTTCTTAGTACAGTCCGGCGCGGATTATGACTCTTTCCTCCTGCCAGCCGAACTGGATAGGATCGTCGGGCATAATGGTAGGGTTTTACGGGGCAATCCCTCCAAGTATCTGCTCTGGCAAGATGTCATGATGGGCCTGTTCGATTACCATATTCGGGGGATTGATGCAGACGGGCATTACCTGAGTTTACACGCGAAAATGGAAGCCGCCAAGTCCAGGATGGGGCCCTTTGAGCCTTTGATGGAAGTGATGTCCAGACTCAGCCGTGTGCTGGCTGTCAAATCAACGTTGGGGCTTGAGATCAAGGGAGCCTATGGCGCAGGAGACCGGGAGAGACTGAAGCAGCTGGCAAGCGATGTACTGCCCGAGCTTGGCCGGGATATTGAAGGTTTGCGGATCGCCCATCGCAATCTTTGGATGAGAACTCTGAAGCCTTTCGGCTGGGAAGTGCTGGATACCCGCTACGGCGGCCTGCAAGCCCGGCTGGAAAGCGCGGGGCAAAGGTTGTCAGACTTTATCGCCGGGCAAGTGGTAGCCCTGCCGGAACTGGAGGAACAGCGGGAACCCTTTCAATGTGGAAGCCAGTCCCTGCCGGTTGTTCTCTGTTACGATCAGATTATTTCGAGCGGGCACCAAAATGGTCCTGTCAGATGATCACTTCAGCATGGCAAATGGACTAAGGAAGTTTCGGAGAAGGCCATGAAGGGTAACGGGAAATCAGGCGAAAATGGTCAACATGGAAGAAATTTGCATGGAGTCCACATGTGTGTGGGCAACCTGCCTGTGTTGGATGCCGGGTTTCTCCCTCTGGTTAAATTCAACAACGCTTTTCTGGAACGGGCGGAAGAACCGTTCGCGATCGCGATTGAGCGTCCCCACCACCAGATTTCCGTTTACGATACCTTTCTTCGCGGTAGTCCTGAAATGCAGAAGGCCGATCTTTTCTTTGCCGACCGACTTGTTAAAACACTTTTATGGATGAAGGGAGGCTACAGGATTACTCTTTATGGAGATGCCAGGGTTTACCTGGATCTGAAACATGCCTATGCACGGCGCGGCAGAAGATCCTTTGACCGCCATTTCATGGAGAGCGTCTACGAGCAGTCTTTTGAAGTATGCCACGGTAACTATAAAGACAAACCGGATAACCAGGAGAGATCACAGTCGATCGGGGGTCACATGGACGGCTGCCGCATTGGTTTTGATGCCGGAGGTAGTGACAGGAAAGTCTCAGCAGTCATCGATGGGATTCCTGTTTTCAGCGAAGAGGTGGTTTGGCATCCGAAGTTAAATGCGGATCCGGATTATCATTACGGTGAAATTGTGACGGCTCTGAAGGCCGCAGCTTCATTTATGCCGCGTGTCGATGCGATCGGCATCTCCTCAGCCGGGATCTACATTGACAACCGGACCATGGTTGCATCCCTCTTCTTACAGGTTCCGGACGATACATTTGAAAAGAAGGTGAAGGACATCTATGTGCGTGCCGCGAAAGCAGTCGCTGACGTGCCGGTCGTTGTTTGCAATGACGGTGATGTGAGCGCCCTGGCCGGCGGCATGAGCCTGAAGGAAAATAACATTCTGGGCATTGCCATGGGAACGAGTCAAGCAACGGGTTTCGTTGATGAACACGGGAATATCACCGGCTGGTTGAATGAACTCGCCTTTGCGCCCATCGACGTGCAAGAAGAGGCTGTTGTGGACAGATGGTCGGGAGATGTGGGTTGCGGTGTACAATATTTCTCTCAGGACGCAGTGATCCGGCTTGCCTCAAGGATCGGATTGGTGATGGATCTGGACTTGACTCCTGCCGAAAAACTCTCGGGGATTCAGCGATTGGCAGAGGAAGATGTCAGGGTGGAAAATATCTTCAGGACAATAGGGGCTTATCTGGGACATACCCTTGCCTATTATTATAGTTTCTATCGTTGCAGGCACGTGCTCCTGCTTGGTCGCGTGATGAGCGGACATGGGGGCGAGCTTATCGCCAATACAGCAAAACGGGTCCTGGCAGAAGAATACTCAACGATCGCGCCGCGGCTCAATCTTGTGCTTCCTGATGAGAAAACCCGAAGAGTGGGGCAGTCGGTTGCTGCGGCCAGTCTGCCTGAAATCCATCATTGTCGTTGACGGAGAGGTGGGATTCATGGTCCAAGCCGAATTGAAAAACGAAAGAGCAGAGGTCTACATTCCTGACGGCAGTGCGCCTGCACAAGCCTTTCAGCGAACGACCCACATGGCCTTCGCAGCCCATCAGGATGACATCGAGATCGTGTCATACGAGGCCATCGTCCATTGTTTCCATAACAGGAACAGCTGGTTTACCGGCCTTGTCGTTACAGACGGATCCGGGAGCTCATATCACAAGGCACTGAATCCGACCGCTTCATCGTAGTCAGCCAATGTCTGTTTGATGTGCTGTTTAAGAAGCTCTCTGGCTGAATTTCTAACGGTACCCAGGCGCAAACACTGGTAGGAATGGGGCAAGTATTGACGTATAAGGGTTTCGGGTATCGAAATGCGCTCAAGGTTTGAAAGAAGACGGTCGATGGCATCCGTTACACCGGGCGATTGCAAGTAATAACGTGCGCGATCGGAATAACTGAACCTGCGGGCAAGTTTTTTTTCTGCCTCAGTTCCAGCATAATAAGGCTTCCAGTACCGATCATCCGAGAGCATGGTCGACTCTAGTGTTTCCGAAAAGGCACTCACTTTTGTGCCTGGATCCATTATGGGTAATATCTCCTCTTCGATTCTTTCCAGCGCTACGAGGCCTTCCCGAAGGGAAAAGGTGAGAGCAGGCCCGACTTTTAGAATCGCGATTCCGTCAGTAACCATGGAACGCAGGGCATTTTTTGTTTGATAGTCCGTCGAATGGCCCTCGAATACCAAAGGTGGCGTGATCGGGTCGAGGCACGCACATAAGTTCCGCGCCTTGTCCGAATCGTAATTGACAACTGTTTTGTCAGAGAACTCGACTCCCGGCTGAATCACGAAGGCGATGACGCGGTTCAAGGCGGAATGTAGACCCTTCTTTCTGAATTCCGACCGAAAGGCGGCATATGAGCTGAGAAAATCCTGGGGCCTTGTCACCTCAATTTTCACTTCTTCCTGTGGTCCGCCCGGTGTCGGTACTTCGCTTCCAATGACGTATAGAGGAGATAGAGAAGAATCTGATACCCGCTTGTTTTTTTCATAGGCTGTTTCCGCGACAAGACAAAGGCGCGCGCCACGGCTGGCAATCAATTCATTTGATATTCCCTCATCACGTGGGTCGTCTCCCAGAGGCATACTGGTGTCTAAATGAATCTTGATGAAACCCGCTTCTACATAGGACTGGATCAAATCCTCAGAAAGGCTCATTGCCTCCTCGGCTGATCTGTCACGCCATACAAAGGGACCCAGGTGATCCCCCCCCAACATGATGCGTTCTTCTGGCATACCGCACCGGGCAGCGATGTCCAAGACAAGAGCCCGGAAAATTGCGGGTGTCATACCCGTGTATCCGCCCAGCTGATTGACCTGATTGGCGGTGGACTCGATCAGAATAGGCGAATTGTTGTCGCGTGCGTTTTCCATCGATGCCTCAAGAACGATAGGATGGGCGCTGCAAACGGAATAGATGCCTTTTGCTATCCCTTGAGAACGGCCCTTAACGATTGCCTTAAAAAAGGTATGGCTATTCATCATCACTGGTAAAGACTCCCTTCCGGGAAGAGCGATCAACCGGGCGGTGTAAGGCCTTCAGGCTGTTCATTTCCCTGATCAATTTTCAAGTCTGATCCACGCATCCAAGCCCTCAGGGGAATCCGGGTCGAGTCCCAAAAAGAGGGCTCGCTTAAGGCAAAGTAGTTGGACGCAGTAAAGCATAAAAATCGCGTTGGCATTATCATCTCGACCCGCAGGCAAGACAATTGTGGTGACTCCGGAAATGGACGGATCGATCACCCGGCTGGAAAAAACCAGGACATCCGGGGTGCGCCTTGAGATATCTCGCGCAAGTTCGATCTGAAGCTGCTCATCCCCTTGCGAAAGATAGATGGCAACAAGGGAGTCGCTACCGATTGTGACGATCGGGCCGTGCCTGACATCCAGCACGTTGTAAAAGTTGGATCGGGTCAGGCACATCTCTTTAAATGCGAGTGCTCCCTCTTCTGCTATTCCTGCCATTCCGCTATCGGCAAGTATGGTAGCATGACGCCATTCTCTTTTCGCAAGGTCGTCCAGAATGGTTTCAACTGAGCCGACGAACCGCTCACTTTGAAGCTTCAAGCTACTCAAATCCCGAATGAGTTTTTCATTGCCTCCCTTAATGGCGCTGAGCAAAAGGGCGCCTATATACAGATTGGACACCGTTCTTGTCTGGCAAATCGAATGATCGAAAGCCCACGGAATTTCGATTCCAAGGTCCGCTAAAAGGGAAACTGGAGCATTTTCAACCGCACAGATTGAGATAATCCGGATGTCCGGGTATAGCTCGCGACACTTCTGGACAGCCAGCAGCAGCTCGCTGGTGCTTCCTGATCTTGATAGCAAGAGCAAGCTTGAGTTTTTTAGAAGTCTTGTGTAATCATCAAAATTCACGAGCAAATCACCCGCAGCGACCGCCCAGGCCGCAATTCCCGTTTGCTGCGAGAAATGGAGCGCACTTGATTTTGCCGTGCTATAGCTGGAACCGCATCCCAAAACGCAGATCCGCTCAATGCCCTCCAAAAAACGGTACAGCTCGGAACGCCGCCCTATGATATGGCAAAAGGTTCTGTCCAAGGCATCAAATTGATTCCGAATTTCTTTTTCCGCCGAGTACACCTGTCAAACCTCTTTCTACAAAGCAGGCGGGAAAGTCATCATGGGATGGACTTTCCCGCTCATGTCACCCTTAACACAGGTCAGCAAATCCTTCACAACGGAAGATTGCTCTCCGTGCTCCTAGTCACTGGTACTTTCAGCCTCGATCTTTTTCGCCTTTCGCTGATAGCGTACTTCAAAGTATGAAAGTGCGATGAAGGAAGCTACCAAGATCGCAATGCCGATATAGACTACCTTGAACGCTACCATGGTTACCATAGCATCAACACAGTCATGGCCAACTCCTTCGGCTCCAACCGAAGCAAAGTGGCCGAACAGTTTATAGGTGAAACCTGACAGGAAAATGAGTATAAAACCATAGGAAAATCCCGCCGCAAGGGATCCACGGCGCCCACCCAAGGCATTCCCCATGATGCCGGCTACACCGCCGGTGAAGAAGGCACCGATAATCGATACCAACGGAACCACGCCGAAAGCAGCTGACGAAGCGACCATGCCAACCAGCATTCCGATGACAGCCGTGATGAAACCGATCATCAGCGCATTGGGTGCGTAAGCGAAGATGGAGGGGACATCCAGAGCAGGGACAGCATTCGGGACCAGCTTGTCAGCGATGCCCTTAAATGCAGGAACGAGTTCTCCAAGGAACATCCGGACACCTTGCAGGAGGACGAGGACACCCGCGGCAAAGCCCAAGGCCTGAAGCAAACCAAAAAGAATGTAGTTGACTCCACCCGCGTAGGGAGCGGTCCGGTCAGGGCCTGCAATGATAACGATGAGGAGATAGAAGATCAGCATCACCACCGAGATCGAAACGGCAGTGTCTTTGAAGAAGGCAAGCCCTTTGGGCAGCTTCATATCTTCCGTATCTTTCTCTTTATTTCCAACGACCTTACCAATGAGGGCTGCCGGAACCGTACCCAGAGTCGTCAGGTGAGCCAGGGCGAAATCGTTACTTCCAATAACTTTCCGGACGATTGGCTGGGATATTGCAGGCAATAGAGTTAGAAGAGCTCCCTGTACGATGCTTCCCACAACGAGAATCATGGCATAGCTAAAGCCCGCCGAATAGAAACAGTAGGCAACGAGCACCGAGGAGATCCACATCATGTGGCCCGTCAGGAAAATGTATTTCAGGGGCGTGAACCTGGCCAGAACCACGTTAACTAAAAAGCCCACTGCCATTATGATGGCAGAGGTGCTGGCAATAACAGGTACGGATTCCTGCATTGCCGCTGTAATGAGCTCACTTCCGGTCGCGAAGCCGTCAAGATGGAATACCTCCTGGAATAATCCAACAAAAGGTAGAATTGCAGTGACGACTAAGCCTGATCCGGCCGAAAGAACCAACATACCGAGTGCTGTTTTGACAGTACCCGAAAATACTTGTGTGCCTGTCTTGCGCTGAAGCAATAGACCGATCAGTGCGACAAGTGCCAGGATCAGTGCGGGGGTCTTCACTACTTCCAAGAAAAAGTTTAAAACCGCCATAAGAAAATCCTTTCTTCATAGGTCTCGGGAGAGTAACAACTATGTACTATCCTTAGCCGCAAGGCGCTCTCCCGTCCGCCCCGCGCTCATTCCCGACCTCAAGGCAGACTTTTCTTCTCGAGGTATTCCTTGAGTTTCTCTTTCACTTCATCGCTCTTCACAATGTTTTTGACGAAGATGACATTGTCCCGCCCAGCGAATTCCTCTTGGAAATCCATCGAAGCTACGATAATGTCGGGGTTTAGCCCGTCGACTGTACCAGCTGACCAGTGTTCAACATCACAACCCACACCGAGCTCCCGCATTGCCTTTTCCACACTCATTTTTAGGATGAGACTGGAACCCATGCCAAGGCCGCATACGCAAACGATTTTCAAATACACACCCCTTTCTCTCCTGCCCATTCGATCACAAGCAGGAGATCATACCCGAATAGTTCTTTATGTACTCAGCATTTATGCTGTCGCCCTTATCTAGGTTTGAACTGACGTAAAGTGGCGGGATATGTCCCGAAATTACACAGTTCTCGACTGTTTGTGCGACAATTGCCTCCATCACAGCAACGCCCAGCACGGTGGATGTGCCACAGAATCGCGGTTCCATGCCCTTCATTTCCAGGACAGCATCACCACTAATACATTTGATGTCAATGACGATATCTGCAATGTCCTTCAAATTTTTCCCGCTGGAATGCCTTGAGCTTGTACTATCAGCAAATTGGCGGGACACGAGTGCGATGACCTTCATTCCGATCTCTTTGGCGGCCAAGGCCATGTCAACAGCGCCGGCATTCCGTCCGGATATTGAAGCCACGATCATGGTATCGGAGGGGTCGGTATTCTCGAGAGCCAGGTACTGTTGTGAAAATCCTTCTACACGCTCCTGAGCTGTGCTCAGTTTGGCTCTGGGGAAGAGGGCAAGGTGGGGGATAAGCAAAGAGTTGACTGGAACAAGACCTCCTGCCCGGTAGAAAACCTCCATTGCGAATATCTGTGAGTGACCGCAACCGAAAACGTGGATGAGGCGTCCCTTTCGGATGGAAGCTGCGCACAACTTGGCAGCCATTTCGATCTGCTCTCCTTCTTCCAGAAATTGAGCTTTGAGCTGATCTGTGATGACTTGGTAATATTCAAGATATTTCATGCTTCTCCTCCGTCTCTTTCAGTTTCTGCAAAATATCTTCACGGCTTCCGTGTGTTCTGAGCAACTCAAGGAAGTCATCGTCTTCGAGATTCCAAGCCAATTCGCGGAGTAAGTCCCGGTGGCTTGTTTTGTCAATGGCGGCAAAAACAAAGGCCGCCAGGATCCGCTTGTCTCCGAGGTAGACAGGCTGCCTTAACAGTGCGAGACTGATGGAAATCTCGTGAACGCCAGACTCCGGTCTTCCGTGGAAAAATGCAATGTCATCAACCAGAATCATATAACTGCCATAGGTGTCAATCGTTTCCTTGATTGACCCAAGATAAGAAGGCTCGATTGCCCCCTTCCCTATGAGTGGTGCAGCCGCAATGTCAACCAGTTCCTGCCAGGTGTCACACACAACATCAGTGAGGAAAGTTTGATCATCAAGCAGGAAGGTTAGCATTACACGACTCCTTTGGTATTGACTGTCGTTGTAAGCTTCTTTTAACATATATACATATCGACCGCAATTCTTTACAGATATTTTAATCCAATATCCCAAATGGTATCTATGTGGTATGATGATATGTAGAAGAGTGGTTATGTGTAATTGGGGGGGCGAGCTTTTTGCTCTCATAAGCCACGGAAGTATTGATGGACAACAAACCTCTTTACCAAAATATTTATGACGATATTGTCAGGCGTATCAAAGGTCATGTTTTGGTCGAAAATGCCCCGCTTCCTTCTGAGAGAAAAATGTGTGAACACTATCACGTGAGTCGGACTACCGTACGCCGTGCTCTGGAGCAACTCGAATACGAGAAATACATCTTTAAAAAGCACGGGAGCGGGAATTTTGTAAAACCCAGAGTCTTCGAGCAACCGCTGGCCAAGTTTTATTCCTTTACCGATACTTTGAAAGAAGATGGGGTTGTGATCAAAAACCTGATTATTGACTACGCGCTCATTGAGGCAGACAGCACTCTCGCGGATGTGACCGGCTATGACGAAGGCGAACGTTTCCACCGTCTGACCCGGCTCCGTTCAGCGCATACATATCCCTTGATGATCGAAACAACCTATCTTCCCAAAATCCGATTTTTCCGCTTGGATGTCGAGTTGCTGAGCGACCAGTCACTTTATGAGTACCTGAACAGACATTACAATATGCGCGTCGACAGAAGTATAGAAAAATTATGCCCGGTTAATGCGAACTCCAATGAACGAAAATTGCTGAACATTCCGACAAATTTACCCTGTATGGCGGTTGAGCGATTTAACTATGAAGATGGCGAACTGATCGAGTACACGCAGTCGGTCATCCGCGGTGACAAATATAAATTCAGGGCTGAGCTTGCGATTCCCGGATAGTTGCTGCGGGTAATGGAGAAAGAGAACCAAAGATGATTATTGGGAACGGTCTTGTATTTTGTGAAGATGGAGTATTCAGGGAGGGACAGATTGTTGTTGTGAATGGCCTGATTGCTTCGATCGAGGGTCCCTCGAAAGATGCGGATCGACTCGATCTGGATGCGCAAGGAGGCTACATTGTCCCCGGGTTCGTTGAGATTCACATGCATGGTGCTGTGGGTTGGGATTTTAGTGATGGCAAAGCGGAAGGCAATCATGCCATGGCCGCCTTCCTTCTGCGTCAGGGTATTACGAGTTTTCTAGGGACTTCCATGACACTTCCCTTCGAACGTCTGGCAGATATTTTTGAGACCGCCGTTCCAGTTGTTGATAAAGAGATTCAAGGCCAGGCTGTTTTGCGCGGCATCTATATGGAGGGACCCTTTATTTCTGTTGAGAAGCGGGGCGCACAAAATGAAAAATTCGTTGGAGATGCGGATTTTGCAATTTTCAAAAATCTATATGAACTCAGCGGTCGGTCGATCCGCTTTGTGGTGATTGCGCCGGAAACTGGAAAGGGAATGGATTTCATCCGGCAGGCCAGCCAGCTTTGCACGGTTTCGCTCGCGCATACTACTGCCGATTACGATACAGCTATGAACGCGTTTGAAAACGGTGCCAAACATGTCACCCACCTTTTTAACGGCATGCCTCCTTTTCATCATCGCCGGCCGGGTGTCGTCGGTGCAGCCGCGGATACGGGGGTTTTCGTGGAACTGATCAGTGATGGACATCACATTCATCCTTCAATGGTTCGATCAGTCTTCCGCCTTTTTGGCGATGACAAGGTTTGTCTGATCTCCGATGCAATGCGGGCCTGCGGGATGCCTGAAGGCCGTTACGATCTGGGGGGGCAGGTTGTCACAGTCAAAGATGGAGCGGCACGGATTGATTCGGGTTCTTTAGCCGGGAGCGTGACAGTGTTGACCGACTGTTTCCGTAAAGCGGTGCAGTTTGGCGTTCCGCTTGAATGTGCTCTCAAAGCAGCAACAATCAATCCCGCCACCAGTGCTGGCCTTGATCATCTGTTGGGAAGCCTTGCCGTGGGTAAGAGGGCCGATATTCTTATACTGAATAAAGACCTGTCATTAAAAGCGGTCTTTTTGGGGGGGCAGATTCAACTGATATAATGATTCCGATTGATATTATGGTTCCGATGTTTTTCTGCGCTTCATTTGCCAATCGGATCGTGTGTTTTGGGTAGAGGTAGGATTATGATAGAAATGACTCTGGTTGTTCAGAACGCAACAGGACTTCATGCAAGACCGGCAACGGATCTTGTCAAGCTTTGCCAGCAATTCGAAAGTGACGTAATCATCTACAAGGAAGATGATGAGATCAACGCAAAAAGTATTGTAAGCGTCCTGGCTGGAGGTGTGATGCAAGGTGATGAAATCCGTATGGAAATCAGCGGTCCGGACGAACAGGAGGCAGGAAAAGCTGTCTACGACTACATCAGCCAGTTGACTGATGAGACAAAGGTGGAAACAGGACAGGAAGGATCATCTCAATGACCACAGTCAAAGGCCTTGCTGGAGCCGGCGGACAGGCAATTCTGAAGGCTGTTCGCTTTGAAAGACCCGAGCTGATTGTTAAAAAACGACAGGTCGAAACTCCAAAGGCTGAAGTCGAGCGATTTGAAGCCATCCGCCGCGACTATGTTTTGGAGCTGCGAACCCTTCATGCTGAGGTACTTTCAAGTATCGGACGTGAAGCGGCTGACATCATCAAAGCTTACGAAACGATCGCGAGTGATGATTATTTCTTTAAAAAACCCCTTGCCGAGGCTATCAAAGATGGAGTCAATCCGGACTGGACTCTGGAACTTGAAAAACAGAAAACGGTCGAACGTTTTTCCCATATAGAGGATGCTTATCTTCGTGACCGAGCCGTTGATATCAGTAACGTTTGTGATGAGCTTATCAGGAGGATGAACGGTATCCCTGCGCAGAAGCCAGCCTATCAAAGAGAAGCTTTTTTGGTCGTTGCCCATGACCTGACACCAGAAGACACGGTTCGCTTTGACAAGAAGCTTCTCGGTGGCTTTGTCACCGAAAAAGGCGGCACCACGTCGCACGCTGTGATACTTGCTAAGGCACTTGGTATTCCCGCTGTTGTGGGAGCCACGGGTATCGTGGGCAAAGTCGCGGACGGTCAGGCCGTCTTCATTAACGGAGATGAAGGCTACGTTATCATCGATCCGGATGAACAAGTATTGATCTCTTTTGAACGAACACATGCCCGGCAGCGAAATGTCGAGAAACTATATGCCGAGGCTGCCCGGATGCCCGCCTCCACCAAGGACGGTTGCGGGATAAGGGTGTGCGTGAATTCTGGAGATGAAGACAGCATCGCAGCCTTTGACCCATCCACGTGTGACGGTATTGGTTTGTTCAGAACGGAATTTTTATTTATGCGCGGGAGCGATTATCCGACAGAATCACAGCAATATGATGCCTACCGGTCCATAGCTGAGCAGTCCTCAGGCAAGGAAGTCGTTATCCGTACGCTTGATATTGGAGGAGACAAACAACTCGGTTACATGAATCTGCCCCAAGAGGATAACCCTTTTCTTGGCTTACGTGCGATACGGATAAGCCTGAACCGTCCCGAAATTTTCCTTACACAGCTTCGGGCCATTCTGCGCGCGTCTGTCTACGGCCGGCTGAAGATTATGTTTCCGATGATCGTCACCTGCGAAGAACTGATACAGGCAAAAGAAATGCTGGAACAAGCGAAACAGACGCTCCGGTCAGAAGGATTGCCTTTTGATGAGGCGATTCCCGTCGGGATCATGATAGAAACTCCTGCATCCGTCCTTATCAGTGACCTGCTCGCCCGACAGGCGGATTTTTTCTCAATAGGCACCAACGACCTTATTCAGTACACCACAGCGACGGACAGAATGAATCAAGGAGTGCAGTATCTGTATGATCCTTTCAATCTGTCTGTTCTGCGTGCCATCAGGCACACGATTGCGGTGGCAGGCAAGGCCGGGATAGATGTCGCCATGTGTGGAGAGATGGCTTCCGATGAACGATTACTTCCCCTCTTGCTCGGTTTCGGACTTTCTGAAATCAGCATCGCGCCCTCACAGGTTGGACGGGTCAAATACCGGATAAGTCAGTACAGTCTTCGGGATTTAAAGAAGATGGCAGAAAAAATCATGGCACAGGACTCCATCGCAGCGGTTAAGGCCGGTTTAGCTGATATTTTCGGTGGTGCCTAGCGGAAAACAGCTCCCGTGGGTTTTCTTGCTACAATCGTAGGTAGGTGGGAGGAGATCCACTATGCTGGGAGCAATCATCGGCGACATCGTCGGGTCGCGTTTTGAATTCAATAACCACAAAAGCAAGGATTTTGAGCTGTTTACTGACGAATGCTTCGTGACGGATGACAGCATCATGACGCTGGCCGTGGCCAAGGCCCTCGTGGAAGCCGTGAAAGCAGCGCCGGGAACAAAACGTGAACTCAACGATTCTTTTCATGACTGTCTTTCAGGATTGACGGTGAAATACATGCAGGCGATTGGCCGCAACTATCCTGGTTGCGGATACGGAGGGAGGTTTCATCAGTGGATCTTCAGCGACGATCCCAGACCCTATAACAGTTTTGGCAACGGCGCAGCTATGCGGGTGAGTTCCGTGGGTTTATTGGCAGAGTCGCTCCGCGACGCAGAGCGACTCACTGAGACTGTGACCACCGTCACTCACAACCATCAAGAAGGGATCAGGGGAGCAACAGCAACAGCCATCTCCATCTATTTAGCGAAAAGCGGTGCGCTGAAAGGCGAAATCAGAGATCATGTGGTCCAACACTACTATCCGCTTGACTTCACCATTGACGCCATTCGTCCTGCCTTCCGCTTCAACGAGACCTGCCAGGAAACCGTTCCCCAGGC
>LSQX01012346.1_pt1 | contig 15229 bp, 11 predicted proteins | sample 654561 | NCBI WGS metagenome assembly LSQX01 (sample SAMN04489861, study PRJNA283612) | anaerobic digester metagenome | isolation source: 4 biogas reactors fed with cattle manure at either 37C or 55C with and... | place: Denmark: Kongens Lyngby | collected 2014 | reverse complement strand
GCATAAGGCCTGAAGGAAAACGGGTCCTTGTTTTTTCTCTCCCCGGTGATATAGTCCTCGCCGGTAAGTGCCTTGAACATGCCGTTATCATCAATGTTCTTTGATGGCAGGTCGGCAAAGATGTTGGCCAGCTTGCCAAAAAGCTCGGCCTTGTTGAAGCGGTCCCCCAGGCTCTGCCAGGGTATGTTCGATACGTTTTCGCTCCCCAAAAGGATCTCCTGGGCTACCGAGAGCAGGGTTGACTTGCCCGCGTTGGGAGCGCCCACAAAGACAAAGGATTTTTGGGCCTTGTTTACTGGGATGAGCAGGTAGCCGAATATCTCCTGCAGAAGATGGATTTCCTCATCCGGCAGGATGCTCTTTAAAAACGCTAGAAACTTCGGGCACTTGGCGTCCTCCTGGTAGGAGGCGTTGATCTGCACCGTTGAGTAATACCTGGGCGTGTGGGGTTTGAAACTGTCATCCAAAACGTTATACAGGCCGTTTTTGACATTGATAATAAAAGGGTTGCAGTTGATTTCCCTAACCGGCTTTCGAATCAGCATCCGCCACTGGCCAACCGTATCATTGATCGCTGTCATGCTGGCGTAGCGCGGGATCATAAACTCCCTGACCTTGGCCGCCGCCCACAAATCCTCGCTGGCGTTATATACCCCGTGCTCGTAGTAATAATAGCTGCCGGCCCCGTAGAAAGCGTTAACATTGGCCGCCATATAATTGGCTAAAAGCCCGGAAATAAACCTGATGCCGCCATGCTCGGTGACCTCATACCACTCCGGCAGCTCAAAGTCTGAGGTCTCGCGCTTGGTTTCCTTGCTCTCCAAGTATTTTTTCAAGATATCCTTATGCAGCGCAACCAGGGGCTTAACATCGTAGGCTTTAAAGCCAAAGTGCTCTTTTAGCTCATAGTTGATGAAGGTCTCCGCGACCACCGCGTCGACGTTATACAGGTACTCCCTCACAAAGTCCTGGGCGGTCTGGATATCATCCACCGCCGCTTTTTTGACCGGGGCTTGAGCTAAAAAGAAGCGCAGTTCCTCGACCATAAGCGGCTGGTAGCACAACGCCGCCGGGGCTTTAACCACGCAGCTCCCGTCGTCAATCCTGGGGCACTGAAAACCTTTCTCAGCGATAGTTTTGCAGGTAATGGGCTTGGTGCCGCTTTCTAAGAAATGGCGGGTTTTGTTTTCGGTTTCCCGGCGCTGGTACTTAGGGTAGTCCTTTGACATCTCATGAATCAGGGTGTCGCCGCCCTCGAAAACCGCCAGGTTGGTGATCATGGCGTACCAGTCGTGCTCCGGCAGGGCGGCGGCGTTATCCCGGCAGTGCCTGATAAAGTTACAGCGCCGCGTAACCAGCGTAAGACCTTTGCGGGAGCCCTTTGGTATTGGCGCCTCTGTTCCTGTCGGTTCATCCTCGATTTCCGGCAGTACCGCTTCCAGCTCGGCCTGGGTGTACCTGAGTTCCGGGTTGAATTTGACGCATTCCACCATGACCGGCTCACCCTTGCAGTGGTAAAACCCCGGCAGACGCAGTACCCGGCTCTCGTTAACGCAGGACTTGTCCCCCTGAAACTGGGCGATTAAACGCTTTTGCACCCGGCGAAAAGAGCTGACGTCAGCGTCCTTTACCAGCCAGTAGGTATGCAGTGACTTCCGGGTCTTTACGATAAGCGACGGCTCGAGAGGAAAGGCTTTGATTCTTTCCATCTGCTCACCGAAAGACAGGTCATCACACTCCACGAACTGCGCGTTGATCCTGCTTATATCGCTGTCCTCATGGCCGCCGTAGTTGACCACAAAATAGATGCCGCGGTTCTTGGCGTTGTGCTTATTTAAAGTTTTCATCATCTTGTCGATCTGGCCGACGGTGGTTTCCAGCTTGGCCCCTTTGAAGGCGCCGGTCTTTTTATCGTCAAATATTCTGATGCAGACTGTTTCTCCCGGGTCAAAGAAGGGCCGCAGGAATTCCTCCAGGGGGATATTCAAGGCTTTAAGCATAAAGGCTCCTCCTCGCACCGGTCGTTAAAATACTTAATCGGCATGCGGCGTCTGCTAGCGTTTTCTATCTCCATGGCCATGCCGGCGCTTACCCTGGAGCCGAAAACCCACAGCTCGTCGCACCGCCTCATCAACTGCAGGCCCAGCTCAAGCCCGGCTTCACGCTCTGCGGGAATATTGTCGTCCAGAAACGCGGTAAAGATAGCGTGGGGGGCCAGGGGAACGCCCCCCATGCCGAACACGAACCGGCTGTAGCCAACGGCGCGCTGGATATTTCGCTCAATGTCTCCCCGTAACGGGGAGCAGATATATATAAAGGGCTTGTCTTTATCCAATTAAAACCCGCTCCTTTCAAGGTATCGAAGATACCCAGTTTAAGCCGTTTTGCCGTTTCTTTCTATCATCGGCAACAGCCCTCTGCGGTTTTTCAGGAGGTCATAGAGGAACAGCCTGCCTTTCTGCGTCCAATAGGTGTGCATCCTGCTCTTTTCGGCGTCAATGGCGTGGGTCCTGGACTGGGTGTAGCCCCGGTCAGCGTACTGCTGGTACAAAAGCCAGGTATCCCCCATTTTGTACTGCACCCCCAGCTCATGCAGCAGCTTGTTAAAAGCCTTGCCGGACATGCCATAGTCCTTGGCAATCTTGCTGATGGGCACCAGGCTTTTGTTCTGCAATATCAGATCGTAGTAGGACGCCTTGGGGCGCAGCTCGCCGATGATCTGTTTATGCTGGGCGTTTTCCATCTCCAGCGCTTTTCTTCTTTCGCGCTCAGCTTTAAGCTCGGAAAACAGCCTGATGCCGTAATCAGGATCGGCGAGTATTTCATCGAGCACCTTTTCGGTCGCGTACAGGCCATGTTTTCTGATGGTCGGCAGCACCTCGTCAAAGATCCAGCGTTCAAACCGCTCGGCGGCGGGAAGCTTGCTCCTGATAATCAGCCGGTAAAGGTTCCCTTCAGTAATATAGGTCTTTTCAACCATCTGTTCTGTCGAGATCCCATATTGGTTGGTAGTAAGGGAGACCCCGTCGTGTTTCACGACCCCCTCTGGTTTACAATGCCGTAATATGGCATCGCGCGGGTTACTGTATCCTAAAGTGCGGGCGCATTCACTGGCTGGGAAATATTCCTTGCCATCAATAACGAGCACGCCAAGCTCGCCAAACTCTGTATTCTTAAAAACCTGCAGGTTGTTGGTCATGCAAATCCTTCCTTTCATTAATCTATTTCTTTCATCTCGCCAAAACGCGCTCCAATTGAGGCTTCGGCCACAATCGGCACATCAAAAGCGGCAAAGGGCTGGGCTTCCATGCAGGCCTTGATGAATCCCACCGCCTCAGACACCTTGTCCTCCGGCAGTTCGAACACCAATTCATCATGCACCTGCAGCAAGGGTTTGAGCCACATTCGTTCTGATAAGCCCACTATGATACGTACCAGGGCCAGCTTTAAAATATCCGCCGCCGTTCCCTGAATCGGGGTATTGAGCGCGCAGCGTTCGGCAAAAGACCTCTTGCCCCAGTCGGTTGAGGCGATATTGGGCAGATAGCGCCGCCTGCCGAGATACGTTTCGGTATATTTGCGAAAGCCTGCCCTTGTCCTGACCTCGTCCTGCCACTGGGTAAGCCGGGGATAACCGGCTTTGAGATTGCGGATGATTTCCTCACATTCCGCGAGCGATGTATTTAATCCCGCCTTGAATTTCAAATTGCGCTGCAGCCCTCTGGAAAATAGGCCGTAGAAAACGCCAAAGTTGCAGTTTTTGGCGATAGAACGCCGTTCCTTGTAATGCTCGGCGTTTTTGCTGGCCGCTTGCTCAAAAGGTATGTGGTAAATAACGCTGGTCGTCTGGGCATGAATATCCCCGCCGGTTTTGTAAGTCTCAAGCATCTTTTCATCCCGGCAGTAGAAGGCCCCCACCCGCAGCTCAATCTGCGAAAAATCAAGAGACAAGAGCGCTTTGCCGGGAGGAGCGATAATAAAATTGCGAACCCCAATGCTGTCTGTATCTGACCTTGGCATATTTTGAAGATTAGGCCTGCGGCTGGCAAAGCGCCCGGTCTCGGTGCCCAGCGGGAACATCTCGGGATGAATCCGACCGGTGGCCGCGTTGATATGCTCCAGGTACCCGTCAATATAGGTGCTCTTGATCTTGCCCCACTTGCGGTATTCCTGAACCAGCTCAAACAGCCGCGCCAGCTCCGGCCGGTTTTCCCGGCTCCAGTCAGAGAGCAGGATCATGGTCTCATCATCTGCCGCTTCCTGGTATTTGGCGGTGGTTTTAAGTACCGGCAGCTTCAGGTCTTCATAGAGGTATTTCTTAAACGCCGCTGTGCTGGCGTTGGCCCCGATTTCAACGTCGCCGATCATAAAAGCGATTTCATTTTTCAGCTCTGCCAGTTTCGCTTCGGCCTCGGCCTGCTTCTTAAGCATAAGTTCCCTATCCACCAAAAGGCCGTTGTATTTCATCAGGCCGACGTATACAGCGGTGGGCGATTCTATCTCTTCCACCACATAGCGATGCTTGGGCAGATACCGGTCAAACCAGTTGTTGAACAGGTGATACAGGCGCAGGGTATAATCCGAATCGGCGCAGGCGTAGCGGAAGGTTTCGGTATCCCGCGGGTCCAGTTCATCGAAATACCGGCCGTCGGTTACCGCTTCAAAGCTGGGCAGATCCACATCAAACAGCTCCGGTACCAGTGCTTTTAGCCCGCTGTCTCCCAGGGAACGGAATTCGGTGTTATTTTTAAGAGTCATCTGCGCCGCCGCGATGGTATCGTAGCAGGGCGGCTGGACGACAATGCCCAGGGCGTAGAGAAACATGGCCTCAAAGCTCAGATTGTGGGCGGCCTTGATGATAGCGCTGTTGGTAAAAACGGCTTTGGACAGCCAGCCCATGATCTTTTCCGGTGAATCGGCATTCCCGCCGGTCCGGTGGCGCAGCGGCACATATACGCCTGTCCCCTCGGAAACTGACAGGCTTACCCCGACGATAACCGCCTTATGGGCATCCAGGGCCGCCTTGTCATCGTGGCGGTACTCATCCAGCGGCGCGGTCTCAAAGTCAAAAGCAACCAGATTCGAAGCGCCAAGGTACTCCTGAATTTCTTTCAGCGTGGTCACGCGTCTGTAATCCATAGGCTTGTCCTTTCCGGCTTGTAGCGGGAAGCAGGGCACCCGCCCGCTCCCGCCGTAAGCCTGAGCCTTATTTCAAAGGTTGTATAATTTCGCCGGTCTTAGGGTCGACGTTAAGTTCATCTGCCGCCGCCTCCGCGCTGCTGTCCACTTCATAGCCGATATGTTTGCTGTAAGCTTTGACCTGCTCGGAGAGCTTACTTACCAGCGCGTATTCCTCAGCGGTCAGATTGCGGTCAACCGCAAATTGTGCCTGAGAATAGGCGATGCCGCCGCTGTTCACCGCTTTTTTCAGGGAGAACCTGGTCACCACGCTGTTTGACTTTTTGCCCTTGGAGAGCAGTCGTTTGATGTAGCGGGAGAATTCTTTAAGCGATCCGGTGGGAAGTGAGAGCAAGAGCGGAAAAATCTCCTCCTCGCGCAGCACATAGATCCGGCGGCGGTTCTTGCAGGCTTTGCTGCCGTTCTCGCCGCTGCCGAATTGGTTATATGGGCACTTGGCGCAATTGCCGCCGGGATCCCCTTCACCGATTACACCGTCAAAACTCCCGCAGTCCGGGGGATTGCTGCCGCCGGTGTATTTGTCCTTGTAGTAGGCAAACAAAGGATGGTGATAGAGAATCACCGCTGAGAATTCTTTGACCGCGTCGGGTTCGTTGGGGTTTTCGCCAGGCACCTCAAAAACTGTGCTCCCGGCGGAAGGGATTTTAATCCGCTCAAAACCCCCGTCCAAACCGTCAAGTTCCTCCGCCATGGCTTCATTCATATTGAAATCCGCCAGCTTCAGGTATCCTGATTTTTGAACCTCTAAAGCCTTATCGTTTTTAGCCATATCTTTAACCCTCCGTAATTTAATTTTTTAGGTTAATCTATATCAATGCAGCTTAGTGCCTTGTTTCCTGGCTCATAGTTTCCTTGTCCATGGCTCATTTCTCGTGGTTCTTTGCATCAGAAAAATCCTATCTCGCGGCTTTTCTGACCCCGACGGAGGTCTTTTCGTAGACATTTACCAGTCCGGAAAGCCAATCGGGTAATAAATCGTTGTTCTCCGCCATCTGCTCCTTGACAAAGGCGGACAGGCTGTTGGCGTTGACGGTCTCATACACCAGATCGCCGTAGCCGTTTTTCTTGAGCAGGCCGTAAAGCTCGTCCTTCTTGCCGGCGGCCGCCGACGCTCTTGTGGTGGTGGTCAGGCAGAACATAGTCCCGCTGCGGGTAAAGTTTTGGGTCTCGGTTTCGGCCATCAGTTCCGACAGCTCATAATCAACCTCGTCGATCTGGGCGTTTAAATTTTTGACTTCCTGCTCGGCCCGCTGTTTAGCTTCCCTAAGCTCCTTAAGCCTGTCCGCCAGTTCAAACATTCGCTCGCTGCTCAATGTTTTCACCTCCTCGAACCGCAAACGGGTTATTGCCGCCGCGGTAGTCATCCACCAGTGTCCTGGCCAAATCCGCCTTATTTCTCAGCGCCTTTAACACTTTTTCATCAACGGTGCCTCTAGCGGTTAAATAAATGTAGGTGCAGTTTTCGCGCTGTCCGGCGCGATGGATCCGGGCTTTGGCCTGCTCGAAATTGCTCATGGAGTAATCTAATGAATAAAACACCATGGTGCTGGCGGCGGTAAGGGTGATACCCAAACCGGCAGTCGCTATCTGGCCGACAAATACCTGCACCTCAGGGTCGTTCTGAAACGCCACCACCTGCTCCTCGCGGTTTTTAACGCTGCCCATGACCAGGGAATATTTAATGTCTTTTTTCTGAAGCAGCCTGCAGATGGCTCTGATCTCCGGTATGAAGCGGGCGATAATTACCAGCTTTTTGCCTCCCTGCAAAACATCCTCGATAATATCCTCCAAGGCCGCCTGTTTAGCGGTACTGATTCTCTGCGGGGCGCTGCCGTCATCATCCCCGATGAAACCTCCGGTAAGCTGTGACAATCTAAGCAGCCGGGTGAGAATATTGGTTACAGTGACCTCTCCCTTGCCCAGCTCGGCGTAACTGTCCCGCACCAGGTCCCGGTAAACCCGCGTAGCGCTTGGCTCCAGATCCACATACCGCACGATGTCGGTGGTCTCAGGCAGGTCCAGGCATTCAGCCTTGGTTGCCCGGAAGGCGATGCTGTGAATCTTGCGCATCAAATCCTGCTCCATGGACTTCTTCAGCACCGGGGTATGATTGCCGTAGCCCACCATGTCAAAGTAGCGGTTGCGGAACACATAGAAACTCTGACCGAAGATCTCCGGATTAAGGAACTTGTACTGGCTGAACACATCGATGGCTTTGTTGGTAATAACCGTCCCGGTAAGAAGCAGCTTGTACCGCGCTTTGGCCCCCAGCTTGTGCATGGTTTTGGACGCGGCGATGTTGTGGGTCTTTATTTTATGACCTTCGTCCGCAATCACCAGGTCAGCGTCCCAGGCCAGAAGTTCTTTTTCCATCCGCCAGGCTGACTCGTAATTCACCACCGCCACCTGCAATAGGGAGCCCTGCATATGCCGCAGGGTATCAGCCTTCTTTGCGGTGCTGCCAGTCAAAATCGCCAACGTGAAATCAAAATCCGCGAACTTCTCAAACTCCTCCTGCCACACACCAAGAATGGAGAGCGGGGCAACGATTAGGACACGTCTGATCTTTCCGGCCTGTTCAAGGGCACCGGCAACAGCTATGGCGATTAGGGTTTTTCCTAGCCCCATCTCAATTAAAAGAGCCGTTCCGCGGGAGATGATTCTGTATGGCGCTGTCAATCCAAAATTGCCGCAGGTAAATTGGAAAGCGTTTTTTTGATGCTGGTATGGAGTAACCTTGATGGGCATGTTGATTGTCATTCCCTTTGTCTCCTTGTCGATTAATTATGTGTTCTTAGATCAGGGGTTGGCCAACCCATGGCTTTATGCTACCGCTCAAATCCCCATTTGCCCCGGACATGAAATGTCCGTTTTTACAGCAAAAAAGGCCCCTATGGGCCGCGAAATAATATCACCACCCACAGGGAGCCTTTATTTTAGGCAATAGAAAACCGGACAAAAAATGTCCAGCGGGGAATTTAATTTTTATTCTTCTTTGGTTAGCGGCTTGCAGTTATTAGCCTGCAAGATCTCGTTGCATTCATAAATGGAGTTTTGGTAGTACGAATTCAGCAGCATTTGATATATTATGTGTTCCTCGGTGGCCCTGAACGTATTGCCGGACTTCCTTATCATATCAGCGCTAAACACAGGGTTTAGCTGCAGGCCTATGCAGACCGCCACTATCGTTCCCAGCTTTGGCTGGTACCTTTCATCATTTCTCATGCGCTGTATCGTCCTGGCATTCACCAGCGACTTCTCTTCCAATTTTTCCACGGTAATATCCAATCGATCCATATGGGCGATGAGCGTATCAGAAAAGGTCGCGGGGAGGCCGCGCATAATATTTGCCGTTCGCTTGGCCTCGTTGCTGATTTTCTTTAATTCAACAGCCCTGGCCTCGGTCCGCTGGTTTTGAGGGGAACTGCTGTATTTCGCCTCAATTATCGTATCGGATACAATGTTTCTAAAAAGCACGCATTCCGTATAGTACTTGGCGCCGAATCTGTCATTCCGGCGAGCCTTAATATCGAAAATAAGGCAGCACTCATCGATATGCTGCCTCGCGTAATCAGTCAGTTCCGCGTAACCGCTTTCGTTTTGGCGGATATACTTGGTGTCATTAACGCAAAAGTGGGCGTCAACATAGACATATTTGCCCGAGTCAATCAATTGGCGAAAATCCGGGTTCAGGGCATATTCAACAAGGGCATCCTGTGTCCCAATGGTAAAAGTCTGGTTGTTTTTCAGCGCGGACCGCTCAAAAGTATAATTGGAGATATAATGGTCGTCAATATAAGTGAAAACACCGATAGCCTCTGTGTAACCCAGATCAATCATGCGGATTTTGGCGGCCTGCTTTGACACCTCAAAGAAATCGGATAATTCGAAAACCACGGATTCCATAATATCCGCCATGTTATCAGTCTGCAATACACGCTTATTTTTCTCTATGAGTTCTTCTATCTTCTGCCGCGCCTGCTTTATGGGCATCAGGATTCTTGGCGCTAACGCGTTGGCCTGCCATTCCATCCAGTCCAGCGGTGTCCGGTTCTTTTCCGGCCTTATGCCTTCCTGAACCTGGCAGCTTATGGACCGCGCTTCTTTGTTATACAGCTTTTCCAGTTCAAAAAACTTTTTGTGCAGGTCCCAGTGAACACACTCGTGAATGATTGTATTGTTCATAGATCCCACGTTGCGCATAAAAAACACGTTTGGGTCAACCAGGATCGTCCCCCTTTTGACCGCTAAAGGCTTGTATTCCCTGGCGTCATCGTCATAATACTGTATTTCGCAGTCGGAAAAATAAACCTGCCCGAAAACAGAACAAGTTTTTGTAATATGTACTTCCTGAACTTCAAGCCCCATTCGCTTAACGACTTCACGAGAGGGGACAGGCATTGGCCCTGTTAACGCTTCCGGGTAATATTTGGCAAGAAATTTCTCCGCGACATTATCCAGGTGCTCCTTATAGATAATGGGGACTAAATACTCGGACAGGTTATTCTGTTTACTCTTCTTGTTTTTGCTATATACTTGTATGCCAGATATCCGAAAATCCTGAATTCCGTCTTCCAATTCGGCGGTACAGGAAACCCGAAACCACTGCTCTATACCGTCAGTCTCACGATTTCTCCTGACCGTTTCAGCTATTTCAACCTCCGCTGATACCACCACGTCAAAGATAACCCCGTTTTCACCGGACCCGGTAATATTTACAAACTGGACTTTAAAGTCAGATAACGCGGCTTCATCTGGGCTTTGGACACGGTATGAATTGCTTTCCAATCGGCTGGGGTAATCTTCAATAAATGCTGATAAAGCATTGAAGATGTCGTTATAGAACTTGTCTTCGATGACATCTCTGAACGAAGTGAGTTTTCCCATTTGCACACCCCCAACAACAAAAGGTTAAAACTCCCCTTGTTGATCCAGCATGGTTAATTGATCTTTGGTGAGTTAACATGCTTGTACGGATGTATTACATTGGGGATTTCTTCCTTTCTTTTTTTTCTAAAATTATACAGAAACAATTATAATCCTGCAGGAATCTTCACGCCCGCTACCGAAATTTGCTATGGATTATACCGCATTAATTTCGGCGAACGCTGTATTTTGTATTGCAAGCTGTTAATAGTGGTTATATGCTGTTTGCAAACACTCCAGCGAGGTGACAGAATGCCGGTAAGTTACAAGAAGCTCTGGAAGCTGTTAATTGACAAAGATATGAAAAAGCGTGACTTAAGCATAAAAGCCGGGATAAGCCACGCCTCCATAGCCAAGCTCGGTAAAAATCAAAATGTGACTACGGATGTGCTGGTAAAAATCTGTGAAGCCCTGGAATGCGACATCGGCGATATCGTGGAGGTTGTGAAAAGGCCATAATTAACAGGCGGCTTACGGTATTGCTGCTGTAGTGTGACGTGGAGGGAAGATTTCGTGGAAGTCTTTAATAATACAACAAAAATTATCAAGGATGATTTGGTACAGGTTATAAAACCGGGAAGCCGGGTTTCTATTGCAGCTGCTTGTTTTTCTATTTATGCCTATAGGGAATTGAAAGCTCAGTTGCAGAAAATTGACTCCATGCGCTTTATATTCACATCCCCCACCTTCGTCACCGAAAAATCCCCCAAAGAAAAACGCGAGTTTTACATTCCCAGGTTGCACAGGGAGAGGAGCCTTTACGGCACTGAATTTGAGGTAAAGCTCAGGAATGAACTCACCCAAAAAGCTATTGCCCGGGAATGTGCGGATTGGATTCGCCGGAAGGTCGCCTTCAAATCCAACGCTACCCAGGGCGGCATGGGGGGGTTCCTCAACGTACATACAGTTGATCAGCAGTTTACTTATATGCCTTTAAACGGATTCACCACTGTTGATATTGGCTGCGAGCGCGGCAACAACATCTATAATATGGTGAATAAATTTGAGGCTCCCTTCAGCAGTGAATATATCCGCCTGTTCGACAGCATCTGGAACGACGAAAGCCGCCTTCAGGATGTAACGGAAGAAGTAATCGAATCGATATCGGCTGTCTACCAGGAAAATCCCGCCGAGCTTATCTATTTTATGACCTTGTATAACATTTTCAGCGAATTCCTTGAGGATATTTCCGAAGATGTTCTCCCCAATGAAGCTACAGGATTCAAAAACAGCGTCATCTGGAACAAGCTGTACAGCTTTCAAAAAGACGCCGCCCTGGCCATCATTAATAAATTGGAGCAATACAACGGCTGCATCCTGGCGGACAGTGTGGGATTGGGCAAAACTTACACCGCCCTGGCAATTATCAAGTATTATGAAAACCGAAATAAAAACGTCCTGGTTTTATGCCCCAAGAAACTCAAAGACAATTGGATGACTTTTCGCGGCAATCTGATCAACAACCCGCTGTCCAGAGACCGCCTGAGATACGATGTCCTTTTCCATACCGACTTATCCCGCGAGCGAGGGGATTCAGCTATTGGCTTGCCTCTTGACCGCATCAACTGGGGCAACTACGATCTGGTGGTTATCGATGAATCCCATAATTTTCGCAATGGCGGCGCAACTTCCGGACCCGGCGATGAAAAAGAAAACCGCTATTTAAAGCTGCTGAATAAAGTCATCCGCCCCGGGGTGAAAACGAAAGTTTTGATGGTTTCCGCCACGCCGGTAAACAACCGTTTCTATGACCTGCGCAACCAGCTGGCCCTGGCTTACGAGGGACAGTCGGAATTAATTAATGAAAAGCTGAATACCAAAACGGACATTGATACCATTTTCCGCCAGGCCCAGAAGGTATACAACGCCTGGTGCAAACAACCGTTAGAACAGCGCACCACCGCTTCTTTGCTTAAACAGCTCGATTTTGACTTTTTTGAGGTCTTAGACAGCGTGACCATCGCCCGTTCACGTAAACACATCCAGCGCTATTATGACACCTCGGAAATTGGCAGCTTTCCTGAGCGTAACAAGCCTGTTTCCCTGCGGCCCAAACTGACGACCCTGAGCAATGCCATTAACTACGAGCAGATATATGAACAGCTGATGCAGTTGAATCTTTCTATCTATACGCCCACCAATTATATCCTGGCCAGCAGGCTGGCCAAATACATTGATCTCGGTTCAGAACATAGCAAACGGCTGTCCCAGAGCGGACGTGAAGAGGGCATCCGCCGGCTGATGAGCATTAATTTGCTTAAACGAATGGAAAGCTCGGTCCATTCTTTCAAATTAACGGTAAAGCGCATTTTTGAGCAGATTTATGACACCCTTGAACTCATTGATACCTTTCAGGCGGGTACGGAAGTAACTGTCCAGGATATTAGCGATTTTGGCGATCTTGATCTGGATGACCAGAATATTGACATTTTTACCGTGGGGAAAAAATTCAGAATTGATCTGGGTGATATGGATTTTCTCACCTGGCGGCGCGACCTGTCGGCGGATCTGGAGATTCTTGAATTGCTGCTGCTGATGATCGAGGATATTACGCCGGAACACGACTACAAGCTGAATGAACTTTTACGGGTTATCGAAAAGAAAATCACCAATCCCATTAATCCGGATAACAAAAAGATTATTATTTTCACCGCCTTTGCCGATACCGCCGAGTATTTATACGAACATGTCAGCGCGTTTGCCAAGTCCAGATTCGGATTGGACAGCGCCCTGATTACCGGTTCCATCGACGGAAGAACCACCATACCAAAATTCCCCGCCGATATGAATACGATTTTGACCTGTTTCTCTCCCCTTTCCAAGGAGAAAGCGCTGGTAATGCCCAAGAACCCGCACAACATAGACATCTTAATCGCCACCGACTGTATTTCCGAAGGGCAGAACCTGCAGGACTGCGACTGCTGCATCAACTACGACATCCACTGGAACCCGGTGCGCATCATCCAGCGTTTCGGTCGTATCGACCGCATTGGCAGCAAAAACAAAGTGATCCAGCTGGTCAATTTCTGGCCGGATTTAGCGCTGGACGACTACATAAACCTGAAGGAACGCGTGGAAGCAAGGATGCGGATTTCCGTCATGACCGCTACCGGCGATGACGACTACATCAACCAGGACGAGAGCGGCGACCTAGCCTATCGCCGGGCCCAGCTGGAAAAACTGCAGAATGAAGTGGTTGACCTTGAGGATATGACCACAGGCATTTCCATTATGGATCTGGGGCTGAATGATTTTAGGATGGACTTGCTGGCTTATGTCAAGGAACATCCAGATTTAGATCGGACTCCCTACGGCATTCACGCCGTGATACGGGGAGAAAAGTCCGGAGTAATATTTATCCTGAAGAACGTGAATAAAGCCATAAACATTGAAAACCAAAACCGCCTTCACCCTTTTTACATAGTATACATCGGGGATGACGGGGAGATCATCCGCAATCATTTGGAGCCAAAAGCCACCCTGGATACCATGCGCCATCTCTCCAGGGGCAAAACAAAACCCGATATGGAGGCCTGCCATATTTTCAACCGGGGAACCAACGACGGCAGGAAAATGGACCGCGTATCCCAGCTGCTACGACAGGCAGTGGCATCAATCATAACCGTTAAAGAAGAAAAAGATATTGACAGCTTTTTCGGGAATGGCGAAACCACCTTCCTGACCGGAAACATCTCCGGCCTGGATGATTTTGAACTGATCTGCTTTATGGTGGTGATAGGGTGCTGAATTTTCCCAGCCGGGCCGCTGTCGGCAGAGTCATGCCCAAAGAGGCCTTTTATAAAAACTTAAATTTAAGCAGCGAACTCAAAGAGAGATTCGTATCCGATATAAAACGCATAAGTATAGAGTACAAGCTGTCGCCGGATACTTTAAATCTCGATAAGAGCGGAGAGACTTCTGAAATTCTTGTGCTTTCCATTGAATTAAAAAAACAGGAATTAGACTATAGAATTGTAGAAAGTATAGCCCGGCAGAACGCTCACAAGCTGCTTTTTTTGCTCAAATTTCAGGAGCAGGGACAACTGGCGCTTTATTACGGCAAGCTTTACAAAACAGGCTGGGCACCGCTTACAGACCTAAGACTTGAAGCCAGGGGACTAAGTCTCGACAGCATATGGGAAGAGTTCATTGAGCAGATTGCCCTGCAGGAAAATATTATTCCCTCCTGCGATAGCTTGACTATTGATGAAAAATTAAAGAAGCAGGATACCATCCTGAAGCTTCAAAAAGAGATTGACAAACTGGAACGGTTATCCCGCAGCGAAAAGCAGCCGAAAAAGAGATTTGAACTGTATACCAGGCTGCAGGGTTTGAAGAAAACATTAGCCGAGGAAAAAGGAGAATGAACATGGACAGACTGAAAATGCACTCTGTGAACAAAGTGGATGAAAATATCAGAAAAATTGCGGAACTGTTTCCCAATACCTTGACCGAGGTTATCAAAGGCTACCGTGAGGACGGCTCTGCCATCATTGAGCACGCCATTGACTTTGACGTGCTGCGGCAGGAACTTACCGATGTTGTGGTGGAAGGCCCGGAGGAGCGCTACCAGTTCACCTGGCCGGACAAGAAGAAGTCCATCCTCTTAGCCAACGCCCCCATAGCCAAAACCCTGCGCCCCTGCCGGGAGGAAAGCGTGGATTTCGACACAACTGAAAACCTGTACATAGAAGGTGACAACCTGGACGCATTGAAGCTTTTGCAGGAAACCTATCTTGGAAAGGTAAAGATGATCTACATAGACCCGCCATACAATACCGGCAATGACTTTGTTTATGAGGATGACTTTGCCCAAAGTACTGACGAATATTTAGCCAACAGCGGACAGTACGACGAGGACGGCAACCGCCTGGTGCAGAACACCGAGAGCAACGGCCGGTTTCATACCGATTGGTTGAATATGATGTATCCGAGACTGAAGCTGGCGAAGGATTTGCTGAGTGATGACGGGGTTATTTTTATAAGTATTGATGATAATGAACTTGATAATGCACAAAAAATCTGCAATGAAGTCTTTGGAAAAGGTAATCATATTGCAACACTGGCAGTTCAGCTAAATCCTAGCAGCTTGTGTGAATAACCA
>LSQX01407951.1_pt1 | contig 15230 bp, 18 predicted proteins | sample 654561 | NCBI WGS metagenome assembly LSQX01 (sample SAMN04489861, study PRJNA283612) | anaerobic digester metagenome | isolation source: 4 biogas reactors fed with cattle manure at either 37C or 55C with and... | place: Denmark: Kongens Lyngby | collected 2014 | reverse complement strand
GGCTTCAGCCGCTCATTGCGCGGTGTTGTCCTAATTTTTATTCTACGGGTGGTCGTACTTGAAACGTATATTTGATTTGATTTTCAGCGCAATAGCACTGCTGCTGCTTTCCCCGCTTGCAGCGGTCATATCCTTGATTATCCTTGTCAGCGACGGCAGACCTGTCGTTTTTAAGCAGGACAGAGTCGGGAAAGACAACTGTCTTTTTAAAGTCAGAAAATTTCGCACAATGAAAACAGGCACTCGCAACGTCGCAAAAAAAGAGCTGTCCGAATACGGCAGCTGCGTCACAAAATTCGGGCGTTTTTTGAGAAAGACAAGCCTGGACGAGCTTCCGCAGCTGATTAATATCTTTGAGGGCACGATGAGCTTCGTCGGCCCTCGCCCTCTTATTCCCGAGGAGGATGACATACGAAATCTGCGCTTGAAATACGGCGTATATTCAGTGCCGCCCGGCGTGACGGGATGGGCGCAGGTTTTGGGGCGCGATCTTATATCCGACGAGGAAAAGGCGGAGTATGACAGAGAATATGTCATGCGCCGCACTTTTCTTTTTGATATTAAGATCATACTGATGACTTTTGCCGTCGTCATCACAGGCAAAAACATGTCCGACAGAGATTAGTCCGCCTTAAGGCAACACGGCGCAATCGCACAACAATCATTGTGCGGTGTTGCCTTAATTACATGTCAAGATATTCTTCAAGGCACACTCCGAGGGCTTTGATTTTTTTTGCGTCCTTAACCCCGACATATCGCCAATGCCAAGGCTCATATGTTATTTTTGTGATGTCCGTCTTGTCTTTCGGATATCTAAGTATAAATCCGTAATCGGCCGCGTTTTCCGAAAGCCACTTAAATTCATTTGACTTTTCAAAGCTCACGTCAAGGCTGCAAATGTCCATCGCCAAGCCCGCGTTGTGTTCGCTTGTGCCGGGGGGCAAGATTATTTTTGCCGCAAGCTGCGTCGCCTCCGCCTTGCCGTACCCCATGTTTCTATAATACAAAATCTTATTTTCAAAGTTTTTCTTTTGTGTCGAGATGCGCCTGTGACCCGACAGCGGCGTCAGCTTTATTCCCTTTGAGAGGGCGGCAGAATACATTTTTGCATAGTGAGGCGCCACTCGTTCGTCAAGGTTTACACCTGTGCCGGGCGCGGCTTCCGCAAGGCTTACGGAAAAATCATCGGGAAGTATGTTGTCCCTGTTGACAAGAATAAGCCACCATTCGTCAATGTCTACATTAGCGATTGCGGGGCTGAAGCCGGCATATGCGTAAGCATATGTTGTTTCTTCTGTCGGCAAGGCGGCGGATTCTTCCCGCCCTGTCGTTTTTGAAGCGGATGATTTGCTTTCGCTTTCCGAAAGCTCACCGATTTGGCTGTCGTAGCTTATCTCGGCGGTCACTTCACTTTTGCCTGCTTCGCCTGCCCCGGTCGTGCCTTCCCTGTCCGCTCCGCTCCTGTTTCCGTCTCCGCCCCAAAAGACCCCTGCCGCAATCAGCGCCGCGACGGCGAGCATGGCGGCGGCTGCCGCAAACTTTATCCGCCGCGACCTTTTTTCCACCTTAACAGAATGTTCAATGTAATCCATTCAAAAATCCTTTCACGTTGCTGCGAAATACATTATAAAGCATCAGGCGCCTATGTCAACAGGTTTTGCATACAATCCGCGGTTTAACGCCCGGTTTAACATTTTATCTTTAAATCCGCGGCTTAATACGCAGCCCGCGTTTAAGTTATAACAGATAAATGTGCGGCTGTCGGTCAGGACTGCAATTTGTCCTTCATTTGAGGTTCATTTTACACACCTTTCACTTAAATTTCATTTTTAAATGCTTGACTTTTCACTTGAATCTGATATAATAATAACTTGTCGCTTTGATTTTTCATGGCGAAATTGGGCAGAAATACTAAGTTAAACTGCCTTTCCTTGCCGCGGACAACCGCGGCCATAGACCAAAAGGAGGTGCTTAAAAATGTCAGCAAACAACAGTTACGAGTCCATTTTAGTTTTTTCAGTCGCCGGCGGCGACGAAAGTGTCCAGGCTCTGACCGAAAAGTTCAAGTCTCTTGTGGAGGAAAACGGTGCGCTTGAAAGTATTGACGAGTGGGGCAAGCGTCGTCTTGCTTACCCTATCAATGACGAGACAGAGGGCTATTACATTCTGTTAAGGTTCGCAAGCGGTCCCGACTTCCCTGCCGAGCTTGAGCGGATAGTAAAAATCACCGAGGGTGTTTTACGCTCGCTTGTAATCAAAACGGAGTAAGGAGGGTTTTCAGATGCTTAACTGTGCGATTATAATGGGCAGGCTTGTCGCCGACCCGGAGCTGCGCACCACCACGACGGGGCTTTCAGTCACTTCTTTCAGGGTTGCGGTTGACCGCAGCTATGTTAAGCCCGGCGAGGAGCGCCAAACAGATTTTATTGACGTCGTTGCGTGGCGTCAGACAGCGGAATTTGTCACAAAATATTTTCGCAAGGGTTCCATGATTGCTGTTCAGGGTTCTATCCAAGTCCGCAATTATGAGGACAAAAACGGCAACAAAAGGACTGCCGTCGAAATCGTCGCGGACAACGTCAGCTTCACAGGCTCAAGAGCCGAGTCGAGCACCGCGGGCGACCGCGGCGGCGACCCGGCATCCCGCCAGGCGGCGCCCTCTTATTCGACGGGCAGCGTCGGGGATTTCAGCGACATACAGGACGACGACGAGCTTCCGTTTTGATTTTTTAAGGAGGTAAATCTTAGATTATGGCTTATGATAAAGCAGACAGAAGATCCGGCAACAGAAAAGGGCGCAGAAAGGTTTGCTCTTTCTGCGTTGATAAGGTGGAGTACATCGACTACAAGGACATCAGCAAGCTCCACAAGTATGTTTCCGACAGGGCAAAGATACTTCCCCGCCGCGTGACGGGCACCTGCGCCGCTCATCAGCGCAAGCTCACCACCGCTATCAAGCGCGCGCGGCATATCGCTCTCCTGCCCTACACCAACGAATAATTAAAGGAGGATCCGCAGGATGAAAAGGACATATCAGCCTAAAAAGCGCCATCGCAACAGGGTGCATGGCTTTCGCAAGAGGATGTCCGACAGGCACGGCCGCAAAATCCTTGCGCGCCGAAGGGCAAAGGGCAGGAAACAACTTTCCTATTAATATCCGAACAGGATGATAGCTTTGTCCGATATAGTTTCGATAACACAAAACAACGACTTCCGCCGAGCCTACTCGCGCGGCAAATCAAAGGCTTGCCCCTCTTTAGTCGCATATCGCGTCAAAAACCGTGCGGGCCTTTGCCGCGTCGGCATCACAACGGGCAAAAAGCTCGGCGGCGCTGTCGAAAGAAACCGATGCAGACGGGTCATCAAGGAGGCATACAGGCACCTTTCCCCTCTTTGCGCCGGAAGTTGGGATATTGTTTTTGTCGCCCGTTCAAAGGTTCTTAAAATGAAAAGCCACGAAGTAGAAAAGGATATGTTCAAGCTTCTTTGCGCTCTCGGCATAATCAACACATCCGCGGAAAGGCCTTAGCTTATGAAAAGGTTTGCCACTAAGGCTATAACTTTTTACAGGAAACATATTTCGCGTTTGTTTCCTCCAATGTGCAGATATTATCCAACCTGCTCTCAATACGCGATAGAAGCCATAAACACACACGGCGCCTTTAAAGGCGCGTTGCTTGCATTGCGGCGGATTCTTAAATGCAACGTGCTTTTCCCCGGCGGTTACGACCCGGTGCCGCCGAAGAAAACAAAATAGAGGATTTATCGGAGGGCGGGATTTCGTTCTCTGTTCCGCGGAGGATATTTAATGTCATATTTTTACTCCATATTCGGTTTTGTCCTTAGGGAAATTTATCAGGCTGTCAACAATTACGGTCTGTCTTTGATTATCTTCACCTTCATCGCAAGGCTTTTGATGTTCCCGACATCCATCACACAACAAAAGGGAACGGCGAAAACTCAGAGGATGCAGACAAAGGTCAAGAAGATTCAAGCGCAGTATGCCGGAGACCAAAAGAAGATTCAGGAAGAAACACAAAACCTTTATGCCCGCGAGGGGCATAATCCGATGAATGTCGGCTGTCTTCCGCTGCTCTTGCAGCTCCCGATTATTTACGGACTGATAGGCGTGATTTACAAGCCTCTCAAATATGTCCTTCAGATTCCCGAGGTCGAAGTGACGGCGCTTACGGACGCCGCCCCAAAGCTCCTTGAGCTTGCAAAAAACACAGGCCGCACCGTTCAGCTTTTAGTTATTGAGAACATCGACAAATTCCAAGGCGTCGTGTCGGCCGAGACATTCAGCAAGATACAAAATTTTGATTTTAGTTTTTTAGGCTTTCAGTTGGGACAGATCCCGTCCATGAGCCATTTCAACAAACTTTGGGCAATACCGATAGCCTCCGCCGTTTCGTCGTTGGCAAGCAGCATATTTATGTTTTTCAAACAAAAGCAAACAAATCCCGAAATGGCAAAAAATCCGACAATGGGCTGCATGACATTCGGTATGCCGCTTTTTTCGCTGTATTTCACATTTCAGTTTCCCGTGGGTATCGGCATTTATTGGACCGCTTCAAACCTCTTTGCGTTTTTGCAGACAGTCGTCCTCAATTTAACGCACAATCCCAAGAAAATGCTCGCGAAAATACTTGTTGAGGAAACGATACAGCGCCGTTCAAAGGAAGAAAATTTAAAGCGCGCGGCGCAGATAAAGAACAAATAATATTAGGTGGTGTCTTTTTTGATAAAGGAAGCAATAGGCACGGGCAGTACCGTGGAAGAAGCTTTTGAAAACGCTAAAGCTCAGCTCAACGCTCCCGACGACATAATGGTGGAGCATGAAATAATTGACGAAGGAAAAAAGAAAACATTCGGTCTTTTTGGCGGAAGCCCCGCGCAGGTCAGGGCATTTTATAATGTTTCAAGGTTTGCGGCGGCAGAGGAATATATAACATCCATTTTACATGCAATGGGAATTCCCGATGTTAAGATTGAGTCGGAGGAGGTTGAAGGCACCGTCCAGATACAGCTTGACTGCGGCAACGATCAAGGCACGGTTATAGGACGCAGAGGTGAGACGCTTGACGCCATTCAGTACCTCACACGCCTTATCATAAATAAGGATGAGGAAAGCTACAAACGAGTGTCAATAAACATTGGCAGCTACCGCGAAAAGCGCGAAGAAACGCTAAAGGAGCTTGCAAGAAAAAGCGCGGCAAAGGTTAAGAAATACGGCAGAAACATTTCGCTTGACCCGATGAATCCTTATGAGCGCAGAGTAATCCACACTGCCATACAGGAAGTGGAGGGAGTTGATTCCCACTCTGTCGGCTCGGACTCCGACCGCAGAGTCGTCATCACGCCGACAGACAAATACAGGCAGTCCGGCGGATACAACAGCAGGGACGACAGAGGAGGGCGCGGCAGAGGCGGCGGTTACAACAGGGACAGGGGCGGTCCGAGAGATAAAAAGCCGCAGACCACGACGCCGAGTCGCCCACCGCGTTCTGACAATTCCTCCGCCGCACGTTACGGCAAGATTGAACCAAAAAACAATTAGGGCAACACCGCACAATGATTGTTGTGCGNNTGTATTGCCGAGCATTTTTGGGCGATATGACGGAAAAGATGCAAGCAAGCATGCAACAAAGGCTTCAGCCGCTCATTGCGCGGTGTTGCCTTATATGTCAAAAGCGGCTTCCGCAGAAAAAACCGATTGGTTTTTCAAGGAAGCCGTTGTATTTAAGCTTGAAGTTTGCGATTGATTAATTCTTTTTGTCTGTATTGTAACAGTTTTCCGGCAATAATAGTGTTGTCGTGCCATAATTGAAATGTAAAGGTGTAAAATGGGAAAAAGCAAACAGTCCGTAAAGCAAAAAAAGAAGCGAAAGAAAAAAAGATCAAGTTTTAAAAACGGGATCATTTATTCTCTGCTCGCAGTAATAATGTGTGCCATTTTCGGCACATCTGTTTTTATCGGCACCGTGATTGGAAACAAGCTCAATCTTATAAAAATAGACAGTGATGAAAGCGGCACAAAAAGATATAACAACGAATCATTTTTTGACAATGAGGGCAATCTCAACTTTGAGCCTGTTCACGACGTCACTGACGCCGCTTCATTGAACGACTGGCTGAAAAAGTGGGCTGAAAATAAAGGCGAAAAGCTGCACAACAAAAATGTCATCAACTGCCTGCTGTGCGGAATCGACTCCGAGGACGGCACAATCGACGGCGGCAGGGCCGATGCCGTCATCCTTTTGTCGCTCAACAAGCGGAAGGACACCATAACCCTCCTGTCGCTGATGAGGGACTCATACACACACATAGACCTTGGCGGGAACGATCGCTTTTATAAGGTCAACGCGGCATACAGCCTCGGCGGGCCGACGACTCTCGTCAAAACAATCGAAAATAACTATAAAATCAAGATTGACAAATATATTTGTGTCGACTTTTCGACTTTTCCGAAAATAATAGACGCGCTCGGCGGCATCACTCTTGAAGTCAAGCAATATGAGGCAAAGTTCATCAACCGAACGACACGCCACACCGTTAAATTCGGAAAGGACGTCACACTTAACGGCAACGAGGCGCTTGTGCTTTCAAGGATACGCTACTGCGATTCAGACGGCGATATAAGCAGGACGGCGCGACAGCGAAGGATAATTGAAGCCATTTTGAACAAATCACGAAACGCGTCGGCCGGTCAGATAAACAACGTGCTTAACAACCTGCTGCCCTTTGTCAGGACTAACTATACAAAAACTCAGATTTTGTCGCTTAGCACACAGGCGCTCATGTATAACTGGATGGACTATAAAATCGAGGAGATGCTTTCCCCCGTCGTGTCTTTTGACAGCGGAGAAACCATCACGGGAAAAGATTCATACATTAGCATCAGCAGCCGCACGAACAAGGAGTTTGTGTGGATAGTCGACTATCAGCTTGAGGCACAGCGTGTGCAGCTTGCTCTTTATGACACTTCAAATATTGTTCTGCATTCGGACAGATGTTCGCCGTTTGATTTTATGACTCTGATTGGTTAGCCTTTAAAGGCAAGATGTTGTCGGTCGTGAAGCGCCTCACGCCGCAGTCGTAAAACGCCTTCAAGGTTTCGGAATCGTTGACTGTCCAGCACGACAAGCTGATACCCTTATTAAAAAGCTCTTTTATGACAGCGGTATCCTTTACCGCCGCAGCATTAAACGACAGCACAAATCCCTCGTTTTCAGCACAAAAATCCACATCATCGGCGTCGAGCTTTGAGCTAAGCAGCCAAAGCTCGGCGTCTTTGTTTGTTTTGCGAAACGCTTCAAGCTTACGCCTGTCAAACGAGGAGACTATGACCTTTTCAAAGTCAAAGTCTGAAACCTCCTCCGATATTTTCATTATGCCGTCGGCGCTGACACTTTTCAGCTCAATGACCGGCGTAATTCCGTAGTCGCCGCAAGCTGTCAGCGCCTGATTTAATGTCGGTATTTTTAAAGTTTCGTGCTTTTTGACGTTTGCGCCGTTGTCAATGTCGAACTCAAGCAGCTCTTTAAATGTGAGACGCGCGACAAACCCTCTGCCGTCAGTCATCCTGTTTATCTTTTTGTCGTGCATCAGCACAATTATGCCGTCTGATGTTTCCTGAACGTCGAATTCGGCGCACTCAAATCCCGCTTCACCGGCAGCCGTAATAGCGGCGACGGTGTTTTCGGGCGCTATGGCGGAAAAGCCTCTGTGCGCGCAAAGCTCTATGTCGCTTTTGTCCTCAATCCCGGCGATTGTTGACAGCTTTACGGTGTCTAAAGCCTCTGTGCGCATCTCCTGCCTTGCCGTGTACAGGTGCGCAAAAAAAATTATGGCTCCTGTTATAACGGCAGAAAATCCGGCGCATATAAATATGCCTGTCAGCAGCTTCATATCTGTGATTTTTCGCATACCGTACTCTCCTTTTGGCTTGCAGTCGCCTTGCGGCTTGTCCGTCCGCCAATATATTATACCCCGAAACATAAAACATGATTATGATTTCATGCGCTACTTTCAGAACACGCGAATTTTACAGTATCCCTTTTTTGTACATTATGTGCGCACCGGCAAGCGATACAACGACAGTGAAAGGAATCAGCAGACCGACAGCGGTTGACGGAGCGGCTAAAAGAATTACGATTCCTATGATTATCGGAAGCACCGATATCTTCCAATGCTTCACAAAATATCCGGCGCCTATCGCGCCGAAAAGCGCGGGCAAAACCTGCTGAAACGCCGGGGCGAAAACAGAATCCTTTTCAGTGATGCACGGCAATATCGGAGTGAAAAGCACAACCCCCGCGGCAATTATAATTGTTGTGACTATGGCGGACGTCGCGACGGCTATTGTCGTGATTATCTCGCCTTCCTCAGTGTTCGGCTTCACTTTTGAGCTTTCCATTGCCGAAAGGGCGCACGGCAGCTTCAGGTTTGAAATGTTGCCGGTCACAAAAGAAAGATACATCCCGCCCGCCCCCAGCATCGGCGCGTAGCACACAACCTCGATAACGGCAGTCGCCCAATAAAGAGGCAGAACAGCAGCCAGACCTTTAATCACTCCTTGAATGGGCGGCCAAGCGTCGTAGCGCAGGCATATAAACAACGGCACAGAAAGCATGACGAAAAGCGCCGTCACGGACGATATCCTGCCCCATAAATGAACCTTGTCATAATATGTCTTTTTCATTTTGTCAACCCCTCCACTCAAGAAACGCTATGCCCTCAGGCAATATGCGGGCAAAAAGCATGGCGGCGGCCATACCGCTTAGCATAGCGGCAGGCATTGCAAACGGCTCTAAGCGCACAAGCCTGAACTTGACGCAAATCCAACGCAGGAGCATCATGCTTGCAATGGACACAGCAAGAGTTATGACAGATAAAACACCCGCGCCGTCGCCGACGACGTCCCTTTTCCCCGCTCCCGCGACAGACCTTGCTATGAATGCTGAAATAAGTCCTATGAACGCGGCGGCGGACATGGCGTCCGTCCATTTTGCGTTTTTGTTGGCGGCGACGCCGACTTTGCCTTGAAGCCTTTTGAGGAAAATCGGCATAATTATCAGCGGGAAAACGCTGCCTATCGTCATCACCCACGCAATCGCCGCAAAGGTTTTTACATTGTCTATCGGCTGAGAAAGGTTTGCGTCAAACGCGTTAAGCGCCGCCTCGGCCGCCGTTGCTTCGTAAGTGATGTTGCCGATTACGGAAAGCCTTATCCACGGCAAAATAAACCCGAGAGAGTATGCAAGAGTTAAAACAGTCGCGACTATCGCGATTGCCGGAGCTATCGTGAACAGCGAGCTTGAGGAGATTGTGTCGCGCATCACTTTTGTGTCTATGCCGATTTTTTTGCCCTGCTTCCAGGCTTTAACAAGGAAAAATGCCGATTGTGCCAAAACAAATGATATTACGCCGGCCGCAATTAAATACATGAACGGACTTTCTTTAAAATTCAAGCTTTTTATCCCTCCGAAAAAAGCTTTCGGAGGTCGAGAAAAAGTCGGCCTCCGAGAACCTATTTATTTCTGTTGTTTTTATTTGTAAAGCGGACCGTATGTCCCGCACGCCCTGTAATCGGCGCTTTCATAATCCTTTGTGCCAAATGCCGCCCAGGCCTGCGGGCGGAAAAAGCGGCATTCATCGACATTGTGCATCGCGACAGGTATGCGCAGCATGCTCGCAAGCGTTATGAGGTCGCTGCCGATGTGACCGTAAGTCAAAGAGCCGTGATTCGCGCCCCAGTTTGCCATGACAGAATAAACATCGGCAAAAGCGCCGCTGCCTGTGACGCGGGGAGCAAACCATGTCGTCGGCCAAGTCGGGTCGGTCCTCATGTCGAGCTTTTTATGCATGTCATCGGGAAGCGTTACGGTGTGACCCTCTGCTATCTGGAGCATCGGACCTAAGCCCTTGACGATGTTGAGCCTTATCATTGTGACAGGTATCTCCGCCATTGTCTTGAAATGTGAGGAAAAACCGCCGCCTCTGAAGTATTGATTGTTTGCCGGGCACCAGTCCGTCGCGGCAAGCATTGCCTCTATGTCCTTTTCGTCGACATCCCACCATGGCTTGATTACGGGATTGCCGTCTTTGTCCTTTTGCGTGGCTGTTGCGTCAAGCGCGGCGGCGCCGGAATTTATAAGGTGGATAAATCCGCCGGCCGCCCTGCCCTCGGGGCGCCTGCCGGCGACGCGTTCGACGGCGTCGGGGCTCCAATATGTCCTGACGTCCGCGAAAATGCCGGCGGTTCCTGTCAGCATTTTGCCGAGCAGCATTGAAAGACCGTTAAGTCCGTCGTTTTCGGTGGCAAAAGTCAACGGCTCTTTTTTGCCGTTCCAGTCAAAGCTTGTGTTGAGGATTGCCTCTGTGAAGTCGGCGTTTGGCATGAAGTCGGTCCACATCCTCTGACCTTGGAAGCCGCCGAGGATAGCGTTTCTGCCGAGCGCTTCCTCATGCCAGCCGTCTTTGGGGCCGCTGCGCTTTGACGAAATTTTGTTTGGCTTGACATTTTTGAGCTTTTCGTTGCCAAGCAGAATATCGCGGCAGACAAGCGTCATCTTTACGCAAAACTCCCACTCGCTGTCCTTGCTTGCGCGGTCATGCGGCTCTGTGTTTACATCCATGCCCTCGGGACATTTTGACTTGACCCAGGCAAGCGCCTTTTGATATTCTTCCTCGTCGTATATGCCGTATTCAACGCGGCGGATAATTTCTGTCATATCAACCCACTCAGAGCGAATGCCGAAATAGTCCTGCATAAACTGCGCGTCGCAATATGACCCGGCTATTCCCATTGATACGGAGCCTAAGCCGACATATGATTTGCCCTTTATTTGACCGACAGCCGCGGCGCAGCGGGCAAAGCTGAGGATTTTTTCTTTTACGTCGGAAGGAATGGAGTTGTCCTCAATATCCTGCACGTCCCTGCCGTAAATTGAAAACGCAGGCAAGCCCCTCTGGGCGTGAGCCGCCATAACCGCGGCAAGATAGACGGCGCCGGGGCGCTCAGTGCCGTTAAATCCCCATACCGCCTTTATTGTGTTAGGGTCTATGTCCATTGTTTCGCTGCCGTAGCACCAGCAGGGCGTGACGGAAAGCGTCGCGCAAACATTCCTTGTTGAGAAATATTCGGCGCATTTTGCCGCCTCCGCGCCGCCTCCTATCGTGCAGGGCGATATGACGCACTCGACAGGCGCGCCGTCGGAGTAGCGCACACTGCTCTCGATAAGCTCCTTGGCGGCGTTTGCCATAGCCGCGGTCTTTGCCTCAAGCCCCTCGCGGATGCCGCCCCATCTGCCGTCAATGATTGGTCTTATGCCGATTCTTGCTCTTGTTGACATAACGCAACTTCCTTTCGCTTCATAAAAATGTAAAATTATAAGTTTTGCCCCGTAACACAAAGAAACTTTTCATACGCCTTTCTCCATTCCTCTGTGTTGCCGGGCGTGTATTCTTTAATCGTGTCGCTTTTTTTGACTATCTCCCGCGCCTGCGCGATGCTTTTAACTGCGCCCGACGCAAGCAGACCGACTGAAATGTTGCCGAATACAGTCGCCTCAATAGGGCCAGCCATCACAGCGCGCTCGCATGAGCTTGCGGTCATGCCGCAAAGAAGCGTGTCCTTCACACCGCCTCCGATAACGTGTATGACTTCGTAGTCCTTGCCTGTGCAGCTTTTAATTTTTTCAAATGTCTGCCTGTATTTCATCGCAAGGCTTTCGTATATGCAGCGCACAATCTCGCCTACGGTTTCGGGCACATACTGACCTGTGCGACGGCAAAAATCGACGACGCGCGCTGGGATATCGCCCATCGGCACAAATTCGGGTGAGTCGGGGTCGATAAAGCACTTAAAAGGCTCCTCTTCCAGCGCAAGACGCTCAAGGTCGGCATATGAAAAGCTGTTTCCTTCTCTGTTCCACTGGCGCCGGCTCTCCTGTATCAGCCAAAGACCGACTATATTTTTGAGAAAACCTGTCGCGCCGCCGTATCCGCCCTCGTTTGTTATGTTCATCTCGAACGACATTTCATTGATTATGGGCGACTCCGTCTCCGTGCCGAAAAGCGACCATGTGCCGCTGCTGATGAACACAAAATCCTTTTTGACGCTCGGAACAGCGCTTATTGCCGACTGTGTGTCGTGACCGCAAACGGCAATCACAGGCACAGAGGGAACTGCGCATTCGGCGCAAATGTCGCCGCGAAGCGCGCCGACGACAGTCCCGGACGGAACAATATCAGTAAAAAGCCTTTTGGGAATCTCAAGTCGCTCCAAAATGTCGGACGACCATTCTTTTGAGTTTATATCGACAAGCTGGGATGTCGTGGCTATGGAATATTCCGTCGCTTTGACACCCGTCAGGAGATAGGAAAGCAGGTCGGGCATAAAAAGGAGCTTGTCGGCTCTTTCAAGAATGCGGGGACGACGCAAGCGGAGCGAATAAAGCTGAAAGATGGTATTCAGCTCCATGAACTGAATCCCCGTCTTTTCGTAAAGCTCCTTTTGCGGCACAAGCTTGAAAACCTCGGCCGGGATGTCTTTTGTGCGCAAATCACGATAATGGACGGGGTTTTCCATCAGACATCCGTACTCGTCAATAAGCCCAAAATCAACGCCCCATGTGTCTATTCCGATAAAGTCAAAGCCGCCCGCGTCTTTTGCTTTGATTAAGCCCTGCTTTATCTCATAAAAAAGACGAAGCACATCCCAGTAAACTGTGCCGCCTGCTTCGACGGGCTCGTTGCTGAAACGGTGTACTTCGTTTAATGTGATCTTTTCGCCGTCAAATTCGCCAATGACAGCCCTGCCGGAGGACGCGCCGAAGTCAAAAGCCAGCGCGCGCATCGGTAAACTCATATGAGCATTTCTCCTTTTGAGGTGTTTAGTTGACAACAACGCCTTTTTTGAGGATTATGTTTGCGTATATAGCCGTTTCCCCGGATGCCACGACGGCATAGGCGTTTTTTGCCCTTTCGTAAAACTCAAAACGCCCGACAAGCTCAAATCCTTTTTCACCCTCGCGCGCCTTAACGATGTCCTCATATTTTCCCCATATTTCAGGCCTGTTTTCTTTGTCGCCGTTATCCATCAAAGCAACCGGCGCGTCAACATATGTGTCAAGCGGCATGAGCGTGAGAACGGCGTCAAGAAGCTCCGGCACGCCGTGCCCGTCGGCGCGGACAAGGCGCCGCGCAACAGAGGCGGACGGGAAGTTTCCGTCGCCTATTACAAGCTCGTCGCCGTGACCCATCTCAGCCAAAACCTTAAGAAGCTCAGGCGAAATGATGGAAGAAATGTTTTTAAGCATTTTTACACCACCTGTTTTATGCGTAAGCCTTCGGCGGCTAAGCTTTTTTTGACGCGTACTTGCTGACAAGCCTCGTTATAAGGGCGACGGCGCAAATCGCCGCCAAGCCGTAAATCACTCCCGCGACAGCCCCGAACAGAACGTCCGTGCAGTAATGCACATGGAGATATATCCGTGAAAATCCAATCAGCGCGGCAAGCGCAAACGCCAAAATATATACGCTCTTTTTCTTTGTCGCCGTAAGCGCCGTTGCCGACGCAAACGAGCAGGACGTGTGACCCGACGGAAATGAAAATCCCGACGGGCGCGAAATTATTTCAGGATAGACAAACCAATCTTTCCACTGCGCGATGTCAAACGGCCGCGGGCGGGCAATGAGCGGCTTTAGGATGATGTCGTTCAGAAGCAGCATAAAGGCAAGTCCGACGGTTAAAATAAGCCCGTATTTGCGAGTCTTTTTAAATATGACAAGGCATATGGCAAGAGCAATCCAAAAGATGCCGCTGTCGCCAAGGTGTGTGATAAATGCCATGACCGGAGTTAATACGGCGGATATCCCTCTGTCGAAAAAGGTTCTTTCTATCCACTCAAAAACGGCCCTGTCAAACCCGAGAAAAGATTGAAACTCCATAAGCGGTCCCCTTTCGGATTAATCGAACAGCGATTTCAGCGCGAAGAAAACTTTTTCCCCGATGTCTGTGCGGACAAAGTCGGTCAGAAAACGACCGACAAACGGCGGCAGCAGGCTTGCGATTTCGCTGCCGTAGTAGAGATACATGAACTGACCCGCGGTGTCGTCGCCGAACAAATCATAAAACGTCCTTGTGTATGTGCTGTAAGGGCTGTCCGTGTCGCCCTCGTTTAAGGTGATCACGCGGAAGCCGCGAAGCTCGTTTCCGTATGTCTGGAAGCCGATGCCCTGTGTCTGGATGAAGTCGATGCCTTGATATGTGCCGACGAAGCTGTTAATATGGTCGTGCCCCGTTACAATGCCGACGACGTCTCCAGTTTCGACAAATTGTGCAAACTCGCCGCTGTTTGTGTTAGGCGGACACGGCCATTCTCCTATTACGCCGGAAGCCATGTCGGGGTTTAGCTCGCAAAGCTTTGGTGTGCCGTTATATATTTTTGTAACCTCGCTGAATCCCTCCGGAGCGTCTTTCAGAACCTCGTATATTTCAGGCACGCATATGTGCTGAAAAACCATAGACGGAACGGTGACGCCGCCGTTTGCCTGCCTTAAATTCGCCTCGGCGCTCACATACCAGTCAATCTGATCCTGATGGACATGGTCGTAGCCCCTTTCGGCATACATGTTTGAATCTATCATCCAAATGTTAAACGCTGTGCGCGCGCCGTCGGAGCTTTTTATCTCAAGATTGTGCGTCGCACAGCCTGTCAGCTCCGGATCGGCGTCATATGCGAGGCAGCTTGGATTAAGAGAATAAATGCCGAGCTGGTATTCCTTCGGAACCTTTTCGGCGTCATGGTTGCCGAAACAAAATGTAAACGGCACGCCGGACTTTATGATGGGCTTCAGCATGGCGTTTATGGCAAGCTTTGATTCAAGCTTAGTGGCGGTGACGCCGGTGTTGTCGCCCGTCAGCACGATGAGATCGGGCTTTGTCTCCTTTATCGCGGCCTCCATGAGCATCAGCATCGCCCTGCGCGGAAGCGCGTCGTCCTGCGCGTCGGCAAATTGCAGTATCGTAAACTTGCCGTCGTTTCCAAAACGCAAATCAGCGCTTTCGGCAGGCTTGCGCGCGGCGGCTGAAAACAAAGTCGCTGACAACATGGCGGCGGTGAGGACAAAGCTGATTGCCTTTAAAAAAGCTTTCATTTCAAGAACCTCCATCATGATTTGTTAATAAATACATAAGCTAAGGCAACACCGCACAATGATTG
>LSQX01175973.1_pt3 | contig 15230 bp, 15 predicted proteins | sample 654561 | NCBI WGS metagenome assembly LSQX01 (sample SAMN04489861, study PRJNA283612) | anaerobic digester metagenome | isolation source: 4 biogas reactors fed with cattle manure at either 37C or 55C with and... | place: Denmark: Kongens Lyngby | collected 2014 | reverse complement strand
GCGGGAGCGACGGGATTTGAACCCGCGATCTCGGCCTTGACAGGGCCGCATGTTGAACCACTACACCACGCCCCCGAACAAAAATTATATTATCACATAGGATAATAAAAGTCAAGCAACCCTGCTTGCGGTGTCCCGGAGATGCTGTAAACTCGGGTTGTCAGGAATTACACAAGTCGATATGTTTGTCACTGCTTTTTTCCACCAGATAGGAAAATCTCATATAATTAAAAGCAATCTAAGCGGAAGGAATGAGATGAAAATTGTATCGGTTGAACAAATGCGGAAAATTGAAGAATCCGCCGATGTCGCTGGACTATCTTATGAACAAATGATGCGCAACGCAGGGGAAGGCATTGCTGAGTGGGTTTCCAGTCATCATCCTTCCCACAGCAATGTAATTGGATTGATCGGCTCAGGGAATAACGGGGGCGATACGCTGATTGCATTAGGGGCACTATCTGAGAAGGGCTATCGGACAGACGCGTTTCTTTTTAAAGAAAGAGGCGAGGACCCTTTAATCAGCCAATATCAAGAACGCGGCGGTAATCTGATCGATCTAAGACTTAACAACAATTTGGATTACTTCACTGCTTTGCTACAACAGGGTGCCATAATATTGGATGGAATCCTCGGGACAGGGTTCAGGCTTCCATTACAAGGCGAATTCCATCAATTGATGGCAGCAGTACACAACACACTCATAAATGCCCCAAAAGCGCTGATAGTCGCCGTAGACTGCCCATCGGGGATCGACTGCAATACCGGAGAGGTTTCTGATGTTACTTTGCCTGCAGATCATACCCTGACCATGGTTGCCGCAAAAAAAGGAATTTTACTGCACTCGGCCCATTCCTATGCCGGTGACATTCATCTGATCGATATTGGGATTGATACACAGCACATCGAAAGGCAGGGATTTTTACCCGAAATCATCACCACCGATTTGGCTGCGAGCTGTCTCCCAGAGAGATCGGACGAAGCGCACAAAGGGACCTTTGGTACCTGCTTAATTTTTGCGGGGTCATCGCAATTCGTTGGTACTGCTTACCTCACCGGTAAAGCGGCGTATCGATCGGGTTGCGGACTTGTAAATATGGTCACTTGTAAGACCGTTTATGATCACCTTGCGGGTAAGCTGATTGAAGCAGTTTGGGCGACAATTCCTGATGGCGAAAATGAGAATAAACAAGCAGGAAATCAAGAAATTCTTGACCAGGTCGCCAAAGCAGATGCAATTGTTATTGGACCGGGGTGGGGGGTAAGTGATCCCAATCTGGAATTGTTAGATCAACTTCTGACGACCATCCCTGAGAAAACACCTTTGCTGATTGACGCGGACGGATTAAACTTGCTTGCAAGAATGGATCAGTGGTGGAAACACCTTCCAAAGCAAACCATTCTTACGCCGCATCCGGGTGAAATGGCTGTTCTTTCTGGTAAAACCACTGCTGAAATCCAGTCTGACCGCTGGCAAATTGCAAAAGATTTTGCCCTGACCTGGGGCGTTCATCTTATTTTAAAAGGAGCCATTACGGTTGTGGCAATGCCAGATGGGGCTTTATTTATGTGCCCGATCAGCGAACCTGCATTGGCAACGGCAGGCAGCGGTGATGTGCTTTCCGGGATTATAGGCGGATTATTGGCGCAAGGTTCGACTGCAAAAAAGGCGAGTATTTCAGGCGTGTGGATTCATGCGTGGGCTGGAACGATTGCCAGGGAATATCTGGGTACCGATTTTAGCGTGACTGCAGTTGATGTTCTCGATGGAATATCGGAAGCCTTTAGTTGTTAGAATGTAAATTGGTGAGATGTGAGAAGTAAAAAGGCTGGATCTGTGCATTCCAGCCTTTTTATTATTATCTTATGCTTCTTCAGTTGCGGATTTGTCCTTGGGATGAAGAGTCTCAATAATTTTCTCTTTCCCTTCAGAAATTGTTTGCTCGCCCATTGTTTTGAGTTCTTCGGCTTTTTCCTTGGCAAGCTGTGACCACTCTTCTGTCTTTTCTTTTGCAACGTCCCATGCTTTTTCTGCTTTCAATCTGGCTTCTTCAACCGATTCAGAGGTCAGGTCGCGCAGTTCAATTGCTTTATCCTGGATATAATGCCGGGTTTCCTCACCCGATTGTGGTGCAAAAAGCAAGGACACCGCGGCGCCGGTTAGCCCGCCGACGATGAAACCAATCAGGAATGCACCGAAGTCATTTTTGTCAGACATAATTTTCTCCTTATTTAATAATTGTGTATCGATTCAAAATTATTTATTTAATCCACCGCATCACCTTTTGTGAGGTGCAAAAATTTTCCTGATGACAGCCAGGGCTTGATTGACCTTAATCACGGGTTCCGTTAAGTTTTGGCTGAGGAATTGAGTTGTCCCTTTAACGGTGTTAACAGTTTCACTGGTCGAATTGATGATGGGCCGAATCTCATTTTGTAATAGATTGATCAATAGAGAAAGCTGAACAATCAGGATGACGAGCGCAACACCTATGACCAATGAAACAAAAGCCATGAAAATGATAAATACATCCCGTATTTTTTCTGTCACACCAGGATCTGATGTGAGTAAGAAATAGGAAGCAAAGACAATCAGTGCAATAACAACAATGGAAACCGTGATCGCTATGATGACGTACTTTTTATTGTCATTTAAACTTGGCTGATTATCAGCATGATCTGCTTTTCGCTTTTTCTCAATTGCGATGTTATGTATGTGCTTGTTTTCGGTCATCATTATCCAAACCTGCCCAAAATTGTGATTAATTCAATCTATTTCGCATTCATCTTAATAAATTATAACGGATTTATGCGTCAAGTGCCAATTCGATCTCTTCATCTAAAAAGGTTTTTTCTGCGGCAAAGATTTTAATATCAGAAAATAAATGCTCTTGCTGTGCAGTTGCGTATTGCTGTTTCACCATTTCTAAAACAGCAAGAAACAGAACGATCGCGTCGGTTTTATCGTAATTTTCTGGGAGCGATTCTCGATAAGATAACCTGTTACGCTTGCGCAGTTCTTCGATCAACTTTCTGATCTTGTTTTTGATAGTTCTTCTGGGAATTGCGACCACAGACGTCAGTGGGATGGCATCCTCTTCAAAATGATAGAGCGTTTTTAGGAGTTCAACCAAATCATTGACGGTGGTATCACCAAGATCCAATTCTTCTTCAATGACAGGGGGTGGCGCCAATCGGATATATGTCCGCTGTCCTTTGCTCTCCATTGCTTGCAACCACAAAGCAGTTTGTTTCACCTGTCGATAAATCCTTAACTGCCTTATCAGGCTTTCAGCAGGATCTTCTTCTCCCGCCTCACGAAGGGGCGGACGCGGTAACAAGGCTTCTGATTTGATTTGGATGAGTTTGGCAGCCACCACAAGAAAACCGGATATTTCTGTGGCTGTTGTTTGCTGCATACTTTCCAGCCGAGCCAGATATTGGTCAGTAACCTTTGCGAGAGACAAGCGGGTAATATCCAGCTCCGCATTCGTGATTAAATCCAACAGAAGGTCCAATGGGCCCTCATAGATTTCAGTTTGGATCGTATAGTCAAGACTGGGTGAATTTAAGATCATTATGTATACCTTCCTTAAATTATACCTTTTATGAAAAATCTGGTGCGAAACTGTGCTGGTTTGGAAAATAAACATTTTAAAAAGAGATGCTGAGGAGTTGGAAACAGGATATTTTGATTTTTTGATTAAATAGGTTAAAATTTATATTTGATTGTCAACAGATTGCTACAAGAACTGTTGATGCGCAAGCCATTTTTCTAGATGGTTCGCGCATCGATAGTTCTGGAGGAAGGAGCCAGAACATCTTGAAGATTGATTATTCCGCGGAAACACCCGAAGATTTTTCAAAACGCCTGAAACTTCCTTTTCGGAACGTTTTCTTGTTAACCAGAGCATTAACCCATCGTTCTTATCTTAATGAGAACAAGGACGCGATTGAAGACAACGAACGCTTGGAATTCCTGGGCGATGCAGTGCTTGATTTTATTGTTGCAGATTGGCTTTACAATAAGTATCCTGAAAAACCAGAAGGCGATCTAACCCGGCTGAGAGCTGCACTTGTTCATACAGATCAGCTGGCAAATTTTGCAAAGCAAATTGATTTGGGACCGGCGCTGCGTTTGGGCAAAGGAGAGATCCGGGCTGGAGGGCGGGAGCGTCCAAATTTGCTTTGTGATGCTTTTGAGGCTTTGGTGGGTGCGCTTTATCTGCATGGTGGTATTTTAGCAGTCAACGAGTTTATTTTTCCAATGCTGGAAGAAAGTGTGGATGATATTCTCAGAAATCATATTGATGAGGACACAAAGAGCCGTTTGCAGGAATGGGCGCAGGGACACGGCTTTCCTTCGCCGAAGTATGTTTTGATCACTGAGTATGGCCCGGACCACTCAAAGACCTTCGAGATGGAGGTTGTTTTAGGAACAGATGCTTACGGAAAAGGTTTGGGTCCCAGCAAACAAATTGCGGAAAAGGCAGCAGCAAAGAAAGCATTAATTAAATTAGGCGTCCTGGAGCGTAATTAATCCATGATTAAGAGATTATTGTCTTTAGAATTACAGGGGATCAAAACATTTGCAACAATGTCCCGTCTTGAATTTCCAGGGCAAATTACAGCGATTGTCGGTCCGAATGGGTCGGGAAAATCCAACATTGCAGATAGCGTCCGCTGGGTACTGGGTGAACAGGCTTATTCTGTTTTACGTGCCAGAAAGACAGATGACATGATCTTTTCTGGCTCAGAACAACGATCACGTTCAGGAATGGCGACCGCTACGATTACTTTTGATAATCATGACGGTTGGCTGCCGATTGACTATTCCGAAGTAACAATTTCTCGGCGAGCTTATCGTGATGGGCAAAATGAATACTTGTTGAATGGGCAGAAAGTTCGACTGAGAGATATTTCAGAACTCCTTGCACAGACAGGGCTTTCTGAACGCACGTATACGATCATTGGTCAGGGTCTGGTTGATGTCGCATTGGGATTAAAACCTGATGAAAGGCGAAATTTATTCGAAGAAGCAGCTGGTATTGGGCTCTATCAATCGAGGAAAGAAGAAGCACAACGCCGGTTAGAAAATACCCGAAAAAATCTTGATCGAATTTTAGATATCATGACCGAAATTAAGCCACGTTTGAGGAGCCTTGAGCGGCAGGCGGCGCGATTTATCGAGTATGACGAAATTCGTTCGAATTTAAATTCTCTGTTAAGGGATTGGTATGGATATCACTGGCATCAAAAACAAGCCGATCTGATTAAGAGCCGTGAAGCATTTCAAAACCATGAAACCCTCTTTATAGAACTTCAGAAGAGACACAAAAAAACAGGTTCCGAAGTTGAACAAAAGCGTTTTGAACTTCAGAACATCCGCAAAGAGCTTCAAGGTGCTTATGCGGAGCTTTCCAGTTTTAATCAGAGTTTGGAGCAGATCACGCGTGAGCTGGCTGTGCTTGATGAAAGGCAGCGTTCATATTCCCAGCAAAAAAGCAACCTTGAAATTGACGTTGCCAATGCCGAAGAAGAACTTGCCGAATTAAAATCGCAGGAAGATGCCTTCAAGGATGAAATTGAACAAAAATCCGGTGAATTTGAATCGGCGAGCGTGCAGGTGAAGCAAGTTGAAACCGGGCTGGCGGAAATGGTTGAACAAAAAGAGATCATTGAAGCGAAAATGGGATCTATTCGATCCAAGCGATTGTCACTTGACACGAAGAAAGTTCAGCTGACGGCGCGGATCAATGAAATTGAGTATCGTATTTCTTCTCAAAACATTGAAAAACAAAAAATAGTTGAGGCCGTTCAACATCTGGAACGTGAAATTCAGAAATCTGATCAGAGGATAGATGATTTGGAACGCGTTCAAACTGAAAAAGAGGCGGCGCTTGTTTCTCTCGAGGATGAGCTCAACAAAGTAATTGCTACACAGCAAGATCTTGAAATAGACCAGCAGGCGCTACAAGTCGCCTTAAATGAAAAAGAAACCAGTTACGCTAAATTGACCGCACAAATTGATGTTTTAACCCAGGCGGAGGCTGCTCTCCAGGGTTATTCTGAGGGTTCTAAAAAAATAGTTGAAAACTCTCGCAGTGGAAAACTTCCACAGGGCATTGAGCCGCTTTCCCGTCATATGATGGTGGATGAAAAGTATGAAAAAGCAATTGGGGCTGCCCTGGGAGAACTGGCAGATTTATTGATCTTACCTTCTGGTGAGCGCGATATTATCATCCAGTATTTGGAAACAAAGGAGAACGATCGGGTTGCTCTGGTACCTATCGACCAGGTTAATGGGGGGAAGAATACGTCAAAATTGCGGACAAGCGATGGCATAATCGGATACGCCAATGAGCTGATCGATGTTCAGCCAAAATATAAAAAACTTGTGGATCAACTGCTCTCAGACACAGTCATTGTCAGGGATAGTTTTACAGCTTTACAAATTCAACCTCAGTTGAATCAATTTGAAAAAGTTGTCACGTTAAACGGCATTGTTTTCCAGGCTAATGGGGTGATGCTTTCTGGTCAAAGCGCTTCCGGGAAAAGGGTAGGACGAACCCGTCAACAAAGCGAAATGAAAGCAGAGTTGGGAAGACTTGGGGAGCAAATTGAAGAATTAAACAAACAAAGACTTAGCTTAACGCAAAAAACAGAGTTGATTTCGAAAAATAAAGAGCGCTTAACTGAAGAGCGAAAATTGCTTGATTCGGAAAAGAAAACAGCCGAGATCAATTGCCAGGATGCTATCGAAACCCTGCGAAGACTGAGAGAACAACTTAACTGGCATCAGACACAGCTTGAGAATATGAAAAAGAGTCTTGATGAGGCACAGAACACAATCCAACTTTCCCAAAATGAATTGGTTGAGATCGTGGCGCAGATTGACCAGCTCTCGACTTCAGAAAGAGAGATCGCTTCTGAGTTGGAAGAGCTTTCTGTGTTTGAACTGCAGCAAGATCTGAATTACTGGCAGACGCATCAAATTGTTACAAAAAATGGACTTGAAAGCGCCCGCCAGCGAAATGCTGATCATCTCAAGCGGATTGATGATGCGAGTTTAAGATTGAGCACTTATCGTTTGCGGACTGATGACATTGAAAGTCAGTTAATTGAAATCAGCAACAAGAAAAACACGTTAAGTGGGCAAAGTAACGAAGTCAATGCTGCGATTGAAAAACTGCGATCAGAACGAATAGACACTCGCAACAAATATGTGGAGGAGTTAACCTCTGAGGTTTTAATGTTGGAGGGCGAGGAAGCGCAAACACACCAACAAGTATTGGACGGCGAACGCCAATCAACACAGCTTCAACTTGAAGTAAGCCGCCAGGAGGATCACCTTAATTTATTGATTGGAAGGATTGAGGATGATTTTAATCTGGTCTCACCTGGATTTGATGGCGAAGGCGATGGTTCCGATGCCATGTCAACTGGTGAAACACTCATAAATAAACTGCCAAAAATCCTGGAAATTCCTGATTCGATTGATGAGGATATTCGACGATTAAAATATTCACTTCGAAAGATAGGCGCTGTAAACCCTGAAGCGCAAAAAGAATACCTGGAAGTAAAAGAAAGATTTGATTTTCTAACCAACCAGATATCTGATCTTGAATCCGCAAGTGAAGATCTTTACGAAGTGATTGAAAAGCTTGATGAGAAGATGTCTCGTGATTTTGTCGGAACCGTAAATTCTGTTAACGAGGCATTTGGAGATTATTTTAAACGCCTGTTCACCGGTGGTGAAGCCCAAATAAAATTTTCAGACGAAGATAATCCTGTTGAGGGAGGAATTGATATCGAGGTTCGCCTGCCAGGGCGCCGGCGACAGGAACTATCATTATTATCTGGTGGCGAAAGATCGCTGACTGCTGTTGCTTTGATCTTTGCTCTTTTAAAAGTCTCGCCAACACCATTTTGTATCCTTGATGAAGCTGATGCAATGTTAGATGAATCGAATGTGGGACGTTTCATCGAATTGCTTAAAGAACTTGCACAAAAAATACAATTCGTGATTATCACTCACAATCGGAACACTGTTCAGGCGGCTGATGTAATTTATGGCGTCACAATGGGGCGCGACTCGACCAGCCAGATGATCAGTCTGAAGCTTGAAGATGTCGATGAATCTTATCTCGAATAAATATTTTAAATAGACTTCTAATTAAGAATAAAAAGCTGGTGAAAAATTTTTCACCAGCTTTGTTTTTATGAGCATTGTAATGCTTCACAACTTGTTAATAATACAACTCCGTCAGCAATTGCTGTGGAACTTCGGGCTTTGTGGGAATATAAGCTTCCCAGCCTTCGTGATAGATAATTTCAGCATTCGTTTCCCGTTGTTCACCCAGCCACTTGGAAAAAGCTTCTTGCTTGCTTTGCTGGAGTTCATAATCCGATAGTGGGGTATCACGTTGTCCTAAAACTTGAATAATATGATAACCAAAGGATGTTTGCACTGGATCACTAATCTCTCCAACATCCATGCTAAAAGCGGCTTTGGAGAATTCTTCTACCATCATAGAATCGTTGAACCAACCCAGGTCGCCACCGTTGTCTTTGTTTGATTCATCGGTTGAGTATTCTGAGGCGAGTAAATGAAAGTCGCCGCCATCATTCAACTGCTCAAGAACATCCAGCGCTTCTTCTTCCGTATCTACAAGAATATGCCGCGCCCAAACTTCTTCCTTAAAAGGTGTCACATCCGTGATGATTTTCTCAATTAATTTGTCACGAAGAAGCTCAATTTCGATGATGTTTCGTAAATCATCATCGTTGAATTTATAAAGCGAGTAACTTTTATTAAATTCTTTGAGATTTTCGCCAAAGATTTTGGTGGTATAAACGGTTGGCGTCGGCGTGATTGTGGGCGAGGATTGCGGCGTTGGTGTCGATGCATTTTCTTCAGTGGTTGTTTCTGTTTCCAATTCACCCGGATAATCTTCATTCGTGTCCGGCAACGTTTCCGTGTTTTCCTCGTGGTTTTCTGCATCGAGCTCATCCACCGGGGCTGGTGAAAGTTCAAGCTCTTCCGATGATAGGTCTGCCGCAGTTGGCGTGTTGGTGAGCGTCACCAATGCACGCTGGGTTTCAGACAAAGTCGGTGTAGCTATCGCTGTCGCCGTAACGGTGGGTGTGAGCGTGCCTTCGGGAAAAAAGCCAAACGCTTGCTGTAAAGTGTTTTCAATTTCCTCTTTGCTGACTGTGATTCCGTGTTCCTTTGCAGCTTTGCGAATCAGGACCCAGTCGATCATTTCATCGAGCACACCTCGACCGAACCCAACTGTATCAGACAAATTCATTGCAATTAAACGAGCGCTGTCCAAAAAACTTGCTCCGTATTCTCCAAATTGTTGGCCGTACATGTAATTTTGGTACAGCTGATTGAGGGACTGCGCCCTGGCGTATTGAACCTGAATTTGAAATTCTTTTAGTCTGATGACTGTAGCATCAACCTCAGCAACTGGAATGCGTGGTTTGATGATCAATTGATCGACAATGCCGTATCCAAGAAGACCAAGGATGATAACGCCGATCACGATGACGATGATGAGAAGAATACGTGTTTGCCGAGCTTCGCGTTGTCGCCGTGCAACATGCTTTTTTGTAGTTGTTTGCTTCGGACTTATTTTTTTTGCCATTTATATCGACCTGTTATGAAGAATTATTGAATTTTATTTTCTCGTTTATTTATTCACGTAAGGCAGAAAACCAATATGACGAGCATTCTTGATTGCCTTTGCAACAGCACGCTGGTGCTTGGCACATGCGCCAGTCTGCCTGCGAGGACGTATTTTTCCTGTGTCATCCGTATAGCGTTGCAATAAATTGATGTCTTTATAATTAATCTCAATGTTCTTATCGGTGCAAAATTGGCACACTCTTACTCGAGTATAAGTACGACTTCCTCGATAATTACTCATTTTTTTCTCCTGTTTAAATTATTACCATCAGAAGGGAAATTCTTCTGTGGTATCAAAATCACTGGTTTCGGTTTCACGCTTGCTACTGAGCAAAAGGATATCTCGGGCAACAATTTCTACTGATTTGTGCTGTAAGCCTTCGCTATCCTGCCACACACGGGATTGCAGCCGACCTTCAACATAGACCAGGCTGCCTTTCTGCAAGTGTTTTTTTGAATTTTCCGCAAGATTGCCCCAGGCTACCACATTGAACCACTCTGTTTCAGTGTGCAATTCAGAGTCGGCGCCTTTCCAAAACTGATTGACAGCAACCGAAAAATGGATCACTGGTTTTCCGCTGGGTGTAAAGCGCATCTCGGCATCTCTGCCAAGATTTCCAACAATCATTACTTTATTCAATCCACGAGCCATGACACTGCTCTCTTTAAATCCTGATCAGGTTATATTTATCTTTTTTTCAGTGCGTGCCGAATGATGGGTTCGATGTAGCTCATGCTTGTATTGAATTCAGCACAAAATGAAGGCTCTAATTGCACATCCATATAGACGTAAAAACCTTCCCTGAAATCCTTGATTTCATAGGCGAGCTTTTTTGAACCCCACAGGTCCATTTTAAGAACCTCACCACCATTGTCAGTGATCAAGTTGCTGACACGATCGATCACGCCTTTGGTGACATCTTCATCCAGATCGGGCTGGACGATCAATATCAATTCATATTGTCGCATTTGGATTCTCCTTTCCATGGGTTTGCTGGCTTTAGCCATCGGAGATGGGTGACCAGCGGAAAGAAACCGGTATTAATTTGGCTTCTTATTGCATTGCTGATGAATGAATTTCAGCACGGGGAAAATTATACTCGAAAGGGAATGGAAGAACAAGCACCCCGCTGTGAGAGCCAGATACTATTCCTTTTCATCAATCAGGATCTTTGACAGGATCAGAGTAACAACACTGACAATAAATGATCCCAACAAGGCGTCCCAAATGCTATCCACATAAAACCCAACATTGAGCCAATTCACCGCGATATATGAGGAAAGATAGAAGGTTAGAGCATTGATCACAAAGACAAACAGTCCCAGGGTAATGATAATCAATCCACAGGACAGAAACTTCAAAATTGGGCGAATGAGCGCATTTACCATTGCGAGGATAAGCGCCATGATGGTGTATGCCAGCCAGGCATCTCCCTCCACCCGGATTCCCGGAACGATCAGAACCGTGACATAAAGTGAAATGGCGACGATCAGCCAACGGAGAATTAATTTCATATGGCTTTCCTTTCCCTTTTTTATTACCACGCTATTATTGTACCGGAAAAAAGCAGTTTTTTACTAAAGACTTCAGGAAAATTTTATTTTAATTAAGGGAGGTCTTTTCAGCGCCCCTGACAGGACTCGAACCTGTAACCCCTGGATTAGAAGTCCAGTGCTCTGTCCAATTGAGCTACAGGGGCAGGAAATTTATTATACTTTATTTACTCATCAAGTACCGGTCGAATACCCTTGTAGACTCTGATACCGGACAAAGTTCTCAAAATTGTCATGGCTGGTCTATGCAACAATTCCCCTAATTCTTCTGGCGTCATCGAGCGGTTACCGTTTGAAAGAAAGATTCTGAAAACCGAATCTACCAGCGCCATTTTTTGACTGATAAAGCCTTCTTGTTTGGCACAATGCATGATCAAAATATGTTGCAATGCGTCAACCTGGGTCACTTCAGCTGTTTTTTCATCAACCCAATCGATTATTTCATCGTTTTCCAGATCAGCAAACATTGCCTGATGTTCTTCACACAAAAAACTTCGCAAATAAATTCGCCAATCACGATCGTGTTTCATCCACCAATCAAAATCAATTTTAAATGGTGTTGAAATTTTGGGTTTAACCAGACTGCTACGCATCGATTCCATACTGATTGTCTCCATTAAGAAACGGCATTAAGCCGAAAATACAAATCACCAACAGCCGAAAATTCTGGTTCTGACGCCAGTATGCTGAAGACGTGTCCCGGGGGGCAGCGCTTGATACAATTCAAAGCCGCATACAACTCAACGGCATGCACATGTCCCTGTGGATTGAGTTTCGCCAGTTCTGTCATCACGCTGAGCACGACTTTCTTTAACGGCATCGGATTATGGGCTCGCTTTTGCCATAATTCATCCAATACTTCTGTGGATGGCACCGCCACAGCCATACGTTCATTAAAGTCTGCAGTGATCGTTTGTTTTAACATTGCAAAGACAACGCCACCATCCGCTCCGATTAACAATGTTCGGATCCACTCACGGTTGGACCGTTTCTTATGCGGCTGCACCAGGACTTCACCGCGCACCTTTCCGGGTTTGATTTTAATAATACTGCCCGGCATTAGCTCTAAATCGTCAAACCAATCTTTTAGCCCATACACATAATTGAAGGGCCTGACGACCCAGGCAGAAATCTTGTCTCCTTCCGGATCAATTAATCGAAATTTTACTCGAGGCGATTCATAAGCGGTTGGAAAGAATGGTTTTGTGTAGGGTGTTAGCGGGATGCATCCTATTCGCCAGTGGGGATAGTTCAGGGTAATCGAGATTTCCTTTGGCGATGTTTTCCTTGCAAATTCCTGGGTAAAGACGATGTATTCATCATCTATGTTTTGCTCAGCCTGCAACATATCTTCATCCAATAGAGATCGATCAAATTCTTCAGGCTCATAGACCAGTTCAACAGGCTTTTCCCGGACATAATCGGGTTCGAGACGATTTAAAAACCACTGAACAACACCGCTTGGTCCAACTTCATCAAAACGGGCATCCTTCTGTAAAGCATAATTTAATGAAAATTCAACCAGTTCTTGGGGGTCATCACTTTCAACGTCGATTTGTTCCAGCAACGCGTCCACGGCTAAAGGGCCCCCAGCGTGCATATCAAGAACCGCTTCTGCCAGGTTCAGATGACCTTCGTTAAAGTCAATCAAAAGGGATTTCGGAAACCATTTTGCACCGATTCTCACAAGGTCATGGTTTTTCTCGAGCTGGTCTTCCAATTTACGTGTGACCACGTCTCCAATCGCCTCCAGGATTTTATGAGCATCTGCTTCCGTGAGGTTTGTAGATTCGGCAACCGCTTTATTTAAAATGTGATTTTCGATGTTTGTTGCAAATTGACGTGTTTTACCATTCTCAAATTCAACCGAGATCACTTTTAAGCCCGGGTATTCCGGATTTTTCCCTTCACGAACGTCAGTTACCTTCCCGTTTGCCCACCGCAAAGCTGGAAATTGGACTTTGTCTCCGACCGAATAATTTTGTTCAGGAAGAAAAATATCACCTTTTTCTCTTTGCTTTTGTTCGAGGTTTTCTTTTTCTAATCGAATGCGCTCTGTTATAAGCGCTTCTGCTAACTGATCGGATGGAAGCGGTATTTCATTTTCCAATAGATAGGAATAAATAAATTCAAGGTCACTTGCCTGAATCTCAATGGATTCCCAATAAGATTCATTAATTTCGATATCAACTAAATCCATTTATGCGCCTCAATGAAGAATTTCATGACATTCTAACTTTTTGCAAGTACAGATTATACCCTAATAAAATAAATTCTTGCGGTAGAATTCAATATTCAAAAGTAATTGTTGGTATAATTGCTTTCAGATTCAAACACGAAATTGGATAAATGATCCGAATGATAAACATACTGACTGACTCTACAGCGGATATCCCCAAAGAATTGCGATTAAAATATCATATCGAGACGATACCAATGTACATCCAGATTGATGGGCGAGTCTACAAAGACGAAGAGGACATTGATGCGCAGATGTTATTTGACCAGGTCAATAAAACCGGTCATTACCCTACGACATCCGCACCTTCCCCTTCTGATTTCATAAAATTTTTTAAACGAGATGACCGCAGTATTTACATTGGTCTTTCCAGCAACCTTTCAACAACATTCAGGAATGCCGAGTTAGCCAAACGAGAACTTAATCCTCCAAATGTTGCGCTTATTGATTCGCTCAGTTTTTCAACCGGATATGGGCAGGTCGTTCTCAAAGCTGCTGAATGGCGTGATGAGGGGATGGATTACGATACCTTGATAGAAAAAGTGAAAGGCATTGTTCGAAAAGGACGAGGAATTTTTATTCTTGACACTTTGGATTATTTGTACAATGGTGGTCGATGTTCAAGTATTGAACATTTCTTTTCCAGTGCCCTGAAAATCCGACCTTTTCTAAATGTTCGACCAGATGGAACCCTTGGCGTGTTGCGAAAAGTTCGTGGCACCAGAATGCGTGCAGTGAAAACACTGGTCGAATATTTTGTCACCAACCGTGATGAAATCGCCGATGATCGGATATTTCTCACCCATCTTAACTGTGAAGAAGAAGCCCAATACATCAGTGATAATCTCAAACAGGAATTTCCCGGCATGGAAATTGTTCCTGCAAAAGTTGGAAGTGTCCTGGCAACACATTCGGGACCTTATCCCATAGGAATTGCCTATCATGTTGTGTAAAGAAAAAAGCTGGCGTGGGGAAGGTTGCTGATTTGAAATTTTTAAAATCAAGAGTGATGAGCTTTAAGCACGCATTTATTGGTTGGTGGCATGTCATTCGCACACAACAGAACGCATGGATCCATGCTGTGGCAACTGGCACGACCATCCTGGTGGCAATGTGGTTGAATTTGCCTCTTAAGGATTGGGCTGTTCTTGTTTTAGCCATCACAATCGTGTGGATTGCAGAATTTTTAAATACAGCGCTTGAAATTGTCGTAGATTTAGCGAGCCCGAGAATTCATCCGCTGGCAAAAGCAGGAAAAGACGTTGGGGCAGCAGCCGTTTTAATTGCAGCAGCATCTGCAATTGTGATTGGTGTCCTTATAATGGGGCCACCCCTTATCGAAAAACTCGGAAAAATTGCTGATTCAATTGGTTTATTTCGAAAATAAAACCTTTACAATTATTATTCGTAATTCTTATAAATATTTTATAGAGTAAAATCACAATAAGATTGTAATGCTAAACATATTGGGAACGAGGAGATTTTTATGATAAACGAACCTATTAATGTAACCGACCAGGCCTTTCAGAAGACTGTCTTGGATTCATCCTTACCTGTCATTGTTGACTTTTGGGCGCCCTGGTGCGGACCCTGTCGAATGGTTGCCCCGGTCCTGGATAAACTTGCAAAAGAATATGCTGGTGAACTTCTTGTTGCAAAGGTCAATACCGATGAGAATCCAGAATGGGCTACCAAATATGGTGTGCAAGGTATCCCGACCATGCTTCTGGTTTTTGAAGGCAA
>LSQX01407225.1_pt1 | contig 15234 bp, 14 predicted proteins | sample 654561 | NCBI WGS metagenome assembly LSQX01 (sample SAMN04489861, study PRJNA283612) | anaerobic digester metagenome | isolation source: 4 biogas reactors fed with cattle manure at either 37C or 55C with and... | place: Denmark: Kongens Lyngby | collected 2014 | reverse complement strand
TCAATCCCCGGAAATGAGCAGATTACGCTTTATCGCGAAGGTGATTTTGTTGATTTATGTCGCGGTCCACACGTTCCTTCAACTGGAAAGCTCAAGGTGTTTAAGCTGATGAAGGTGGCAGGAGCTTATTGGCGTGGTGACTCAAATAACGAGATGCTCCAGCGTATTTATGGTACTGCTTGGGCCACTAAGCAAGAGCAGGATCAGTATCTCACGATGTTAGAGGAAGCGGAAAAGCGCGACCATCGTAAATTGGGTCGTGAGCTTGATTTATTCCATTTCCAAGAAGAAGCCCCTGGTCTTATCTTTTGGCATGCTAAAGGTTGGCAGATCTGGCAACAGGTTGAGCAGTACATGCGCCGAGTTTATGTGGATAATGGTTACCTTGAAGTTAAAGCACCACAAATTCTTGATCTTTCTTTATGGAAAAAGACCGGACACTGGGATAACTATAAGGACAATATGTTCACCACAGATTCTGAGAATCGTGTCTATGGCTTAAAACCGATGAACTGTCCGGGTCATGTTCAGATATTTAATTCCGGTTTGCATTCTTATCGTGAATTGCCGATTCGCTATGGCGAGTTTGGGCAGTGTCACCGTAACGAGCCATCTGGTTCTTTGCATGGTCTCATGCGTGTGCGTGGCTTTACTCAAGATGATGGCCATGTTTTCTGTACTGAGGATCAACTGCAGGAAGAATGTGCCAAGTTCACCGAGCTTTTACAGCAAGTTTATCGAGACTTTGGTTTTACAGAGGTTCTCTATAAGGTAGCTACTCGCCCTGAGATGCGTATTGGTAGTGATGAGGTGTGGGACAAGTCTGAAGCCGCGCTTATGGAAAGCCTTACTAAATCCGGTTGTGAATTTGAAGTATCACCAGGTGAGGGTGCTTTCTACGGTCCAAAAATTGAGTACACCCTTAAGGATGCTATCGGTCGCCATTGGCAGTGCGGTACAATTCAAGTTGACTTCTCAATGCCTGAGCGTTTAGGAGCAGAGTATGTTGCAGCCGATGATACTCGCAAAACACCAGTAATGCTTCATCGTGCCATTTTAGGTTCTTTTGAACGCTTCATCGGTATGCTGATCGAGCATTATGCAGGTGCTATGCCGCCCTGGTTAGCTCCTGAGCATGTAAAAGTCTGTACAATTTCAGGTCAGTTTGACGAATACGCTCTTGATGTGGTCAAACGCCTTAAAGCAAAGGGTTTCCGCGCTTCCGCTGATATTCGTAACGAAAAAATTAATCGCAAAGTCCGCGAAAATGCAATGCAAAAAGTCCCCTATATCCTTGTTGTAGGGGAAAAAGAGCGTGAGCAGGATACTGTTTCAGTCCGTGCTCGCGGTAATCACAACTTAGGTGTGATGCCGGTAGATGATTTTATTCAACGCTTAGCCGATGATATCGCCCTCAAACGTGATGTCATGGTTCAAGCAACTGAGTCTTAACAATTTATTTGATTTATACTATTTAATTACTTATTAGGAGATATTAATATCGCAACAGATAAACAACACCGCATTAACACGGATATCCGTGCTTCGGAGATCCGTTTAATTGACGTAGAAGGTGAGCAGCTAGGCATTGTTTCTGTCCAGGATGCTTTACGTCAAGCTGAGGAGGCTGGACTTGATTTAGTGGAGATTTCTCCAAATGCTAAACCACCTGTTTGTCGTCTGATGGATTACGGTAAATTCCGTTACCAAGAACAAAAGCGTCAACAGGAAGCCAGAACCAAGCAAAAAACTATTCAGCTCAAGGAAGTTAAATTTCGTCCAGCAACGGATGAGGGTGATTTCCAGGTTAAATTGCGTAATGTTAAACGTTTCTTGGAAGACGGCGATAAGGTTAAAGTAAGCTTACGGTTCCGTGGTCGTGAGATGGCTCACCAGGAACTGGGTTTGCAGATGTTACAGCGTGTACGTGATGAGGTGATTAACCTTGGTACAGCTGAATCAATGCCTAAATTAGAAGGTCGTCAGATGGTGATGGTTCTTAACCCACTCAAGAAATAAACTACGTCTTTGGACCTAGTTTATAACGCGATTTTTTAAGCTTTTAGCCCTAGTTTCTGACAAGTATGTCAGGAACTAAGGCTTATTTTTTGCTATCAGGTTTTACAAGTGCATGGAGGAGTCATTATGCATATTTTATTTATTATTGACCCCATTGAGAGCTTAACAGCCTATAAGGATAGCTCAGTCGCGATGATGCGCGCATTATTAGCACGTGGTCATCAGTTGAGTTATTGTTTACAGAGTGATTTATATATTCTTAATGGAAAGGTTTTAACGTCAGCACAGAGTTTTGTGATCGCTGATGATGCTGATTTACATCAGAGTCATTGGTTGACAGTACAGGGCGAGGCTCAAGACCTTGAGCTCAGCTCCTTTGATGCAGTGCTTATGCGTAAAGACCCTCCGTTTGACCTTGAGTATCTTTATAGTACGCATTTATTTGACCTTGCCGCTGCGCAAGGAGCAAAAGTATTTAATACGGGTAGCGCTTTACGTAATCACCCAGAAAAATTAGCGATTGCCGAATTCCCAGAGTATACAGCGCCTACCCTAGTGAGTCGTTCAATGTCGCGTTTACGTGAGTTTTATGACGAGCATCAGGATATCGTAATTAAGCCTCTAGACGGTATGGGTGGAGCCGGTATTTTCCGTGTTAAGGCTAATGACGGTAACTTCTCTGCGATGGTTGAAATGCTGACTGCTTATGGTACGCAAAGTATTATGGCGCAAAAGTTTATACCCGATATTACAGCTGGTGATAAGCGCATTTTAATTATTAACGGTGAGCCTATTCCTTATGTGTTAGCACGTATTCCTAAAGAAGGTGAAAACCGAGGTAATCTTGCTGCCGGCGGTAGCGGTGTGGCGCAGCCTATTAACGATTATGACCGGACAATGGCAAGAGCGATTGCAAAGCGCCTCGAAGGTCGTGGGTTGTTTTTGATTGGTTTGGATGTAATCGGTAAGTATGTCACCGAGATCAATGTGACTAGTCCAACTTGCTTTGTTGAGATTACTGAGCAAACAGATTTTCATGTAGCTAATCATTTTGCAGAGCAATTAGAAAAAGTTCTGCAATCTTAAGGATTAATTATGGTCCGTATTGCGATTATTGCCCATCAGCCAATGGCGTCTGCGTTGTTAGATGTGGGTTTGCATGTATTTCCAGATGCTAAGGATATCTATCCTTTTGATATTCAGGCAGATTCGTGTCCGGACCAGGTGTATGAGTTTATTTTTAATGCACTTTTTGATTTAGAAGCCAGGGAGATATTAATTCTTACTGACTTGTATGGTGCTACACCATCTAATATTTCTGTTCGAGTCGCTGAACGTTTAAATCAACATCATGTACCTACTGCCTTGATTTGTGGTGTTAATCCAGGGATGGTGATATCAGCCATTGCCTATCGTGCTCATGAACTGCCTACTTTAATTGAAAAGGTGGTTGATGGTGGTACGAAAAGTATTCGTACCCTGAACTCTGGCCATTCAATTCAGTGATATATATTATTTACCCTATCTGTTAAATTTAGTTATGAGAATTATTTAGTCATGCAGACAATAGATATCGTCATTAGTAATAAATTAGGCTTGCACGCTAGAGCCGCAGCTAAACTCACTCAATTAGCCAGTAAGTATGAAAGTGAAATTTTTATAAATCGTGCTGATCAACGAGTTAATGCAAAAAGTATTATGGGTGTGATGATGTTGGCGGCAGGCAAGGGAGTCACGGTGACGCTTGATGCTGAAGGCGTTGATGCAAAAGAAGCCTTAAGTGCTATTGAGGCTCTTTTTGACGATAAGTTTGGTGAAGGCGAATAAAGGTTAGAAGATAGGGAGTTTATATGGAGAGTGATGCCGTCAGCAAAGCTATGTTTTTGCTTAGAGGAAAAGGAGTCTCCAAAGGGGTGGTTATCGGTCGAGCCATTATTATGGATGAGACTGATTTAGAAATTCCTCACTATCATATTGATATTAATGAGGTAGAGGCCGAATGCCAGCGTTTAGATAAAGCGATTGAGCAGGTTTATCACGAGCTTGAAGCCTTACAAAGAGAACTACCAAGAGATGCACCAAAGGAGTTAGCTCCTTTGCTTAATGTGCATAGTCTTTTAGTAAGTGACCCAATTCTAGCGCAAGAATGCAAGGTCTTGATTCAAGAAAATGCCTATAACGCTGAATGGGCCTTGAGCGCTCAAGGACAGCATTTAGCTCATCAGTTCGAAGCCATGGAAGACGCTTACTTGCGTGAACGTGCTTTGGATATTCGCCAAGTGATCGAATTAATTATTGATGAGCTGCAGGGCGGTGGTAATAAACCCATGCGTTTAGTTGCTAAGCTATCAACTTCGGTTACTTCAATTGTTGTAGCACGTGATATTACACCAGCAGACATGGTCAGAATGCGTGCCTCTCAATTTGCTGGATTTATCACCGATCTTGGTGGTCCAACCTCGCACACAGCAATTGTGGCACGTAGTATGGGAGTACCGGCGGTAGTTGGTGCGCTAAATTCTAGACAGTTGATTCATGATCACGATCTAATTGTGATTGATGGTGAAAATGGCGGTATTATCGTTAATCCTTCTGCCGATATTTTGCGCTACTATCAGAAAAAAGAAGAGCGCCTGCTCAAGGATAAATCAATTCTTTGGGATAAAAGAAACCTTGATTCGATCAGTCTGGATAAGCAAAAAGTCACCGTGTTAGGCAATATTGAAAATCCAGAAGAGGCCGCTGATGTCATTGCTGCTGGTGGCCAAGGGATAGGTTTATATCGTACCGAGTTTCTTTTTATGGGACGAGATGACTTGCCTTCTGAGGATGAGCAATATGAAGCTTATGCCTCAGTACTGAAGCAACTAAAAGGCAAGCCAGTCACTATACGTACACTGGACATAGGTTCGGATAAAAGCTTACACGGTGAATATTCAGCAGTGGCTAATCCTGCGCTGGGTCTTCGTGCTGTTCGTTACTGTTTGGCTCGTCCAGATCTTTTTATGACACAGTTAAAGGCCTTACTTAGAGCCGCAACTCATGGTCATTTGAAGATTTTAGTACCTATGGTTGCGCATATGCATGAGATCGTCAGTGTCAAAAAAATGTTAGCTGAAGCGGTATTCGAACTACAACGTGAAGGCAAAGAATTTAGCGAGGACTATGAACTCGGTGTCATGGTTGAAATCCCTGCCGTAGCCTATGTTGTAGATTTGGTCTTAGCTGAAGTTGATTTTGTTTCAATTGGGACTAATGACCTTATCCAATATATGCTTGCGATTGATCGTGTCGATAGTGATGTAGCGCATTTATTTGACCCTTTACATCCTGCTGTAGTGCGAATTATTGAGCACGTGATCAAAACGGGGCAAGAGATGGGTAAACCTGTCTCAATTTGTGGAGAGATGGCGGGGGATAGTTTATATACCCGTTTATTACTAGGACTAGGCTTAAGAGAGTTCTCAATGGGCTCTAAGCATATCCCTGAGATTAAGCATATTATTCGTCAAAGTCATATTGGTCATATTACTGAACGCGTGCTGAAATCCTTTAAGACAGTAGCGCGAGTTGAATTGGATGATTTAGGTTATATTGTTGAAACCTAAACCGTCGCTGACAAGCTAAATATGAGTGGCTCTCAAAGATAAGTCAGCAAGCACTTAATCTTTGAGAGTAATTCATGACGTAATTTTTTCTATACATATCTATATAGTAGTATTGGTACTAGTATATCTATTTGTCTTGTTAAGCTAAGCAAAAATGCCGACAATAGATAAGTAAAAATATTTTTAGCATTTGGAGATAAGCATGGCTAAAACATTATATGACAAGCTGTGGGATGAGCACGTGGTTCATCAGCAAGAAGACGGTACCTGTATTTTATACATTGATCGTCATTTATTGCATGAAGTAACCAGTCCCCAAGCTTTTGAGGGTTTAAAAATTGCTGGACGCAAGCCTTGGCGTATTAGTGCCAACTTGGCAGTTGAGGATCATAACGTTCCGACGATTAATCGCGACAAGGGGATCGAGGATCCTATTTCAAAGCTTCAGGTTGATACGCTAGAAAAAAACTGTACTGAGCATAAGATTATTCGCTTCGGTATGGACGATATTCGTCAGGGGATTGTGCACGTTACTGGTCCTGAGCAGGGGGCCACTTTACCAGGTATGACAGTTGTTTGTGGTGATTCTCATACGAGTACACACGGAGCTTTTGGAGCCTTGGCCTTTGGTATTGGTACTTCTGAGGTAGAACACGTCTTAGCTACCCAAACATTATTAAAGAAAAAAGATAAAAACATGTTGGTTAAAGTCGAAGGTAAGTTACCTTTTGGCTGTAGTGCAAAAGACGTAGTTTTACATATTATTGGTGTAATTGGAACAGCTGGTGGTACGGGGCATGCAATTGAGTTTGCTGGTAGCGCCATTCGTGAGTTATCGGTAGAAGGCCGCATGACCATTTGTAATATGGCGATTGAAGCGGGCGCGCGCTCGGGCATGGTTGCGGTAGATGATAAGACCATCGAGTATTTTAAAGGCCGTCCATATGCACCAAGCGAAGAACATTGGGAGCAGGCAGTCGCTTATTGGAAGACTTTGGTTTCTGATGAGGGAGCTCATTTCGACAAGGTAGTGGAGATTGATGCAGCCGATATTCGTCCTCAAGTAACTTGGGGAACTTCACCAGAGATGGTTTTAAGTATCGAAGATAAAGTGCCTAATCCTGTGGCGGAAAGTGATAGTGTTAAGCGTTCTAGCATTGAGCGCGCATTAGAATATATGGGCCTAGAAGCTGAGATGCCAATTAATCAGATTAAGATCGATAAGGTGTTTATTGGTTCCTGTACTAACTCCCGCATTGAAGACCTTCGTGAGGCGGCAGCTGTTGCTAAGGGTAAAAAAGTAGCGACCAATGTGATCCAAGCCATGATTGTTCCAGGTTCGGGGTTGGTCAAGAAACAAGCAGAAGATGAGGGTTTAGATCAAATTTTCCTTGATGCTGGTTTTGAATGGCGTGATCCAGGTTGTTCTATGTGTCTTGCTATGAATGCTGATCGTTTAGAGCCTGGTGAGCGTTGTGCTTCAACGTCTAATCGAAACTTTGAAGGTCGTCAGGGTAATGGTGGTCGTACGCATTTAGTTAGTCCGGCGATGGCCGCAGCAGCAGCGATTAATGGTCATTTTGTTGATGTTCGTCAGTTAGGAGTATAGGCATGGAATCATTTACTATTCATAAGGGCTTGGCTGCTCCATTAGATCGTGCAAACGTGGACACGGATTTAATTATTCCAAAGCAGTTTTTAAAATCGATTAAGCGTAGTGGCTTTGGTCCGAACCTGTTTGATGAGATTCGTTATCTGGATCATGGTGAGCCTGGTATGGACAACAGCAAACGACCATTAAACCCTGATTTTGTTTTGAACCAAAAGCGTTATCAAGGTGCGTCAGTATTACTCGCACGTGAAAACTTTGGTTGTGGCTCAAGTCGAGAGCATGCGCCTTGGGCTCTGATGCAATACGGCTTTAAAGCAATTATTGCGCCGTCATTTGCCGACATTTTCTTCAATAATAGTTTTAAAAACGGATTATTGCCAATTATCTTGAGTGAAGATGAAGTAAGCACACTGTTTGATGAGGTTGAAGCTAATCCCGGTTATCAGTTAAGTATTGATTTGGATAAGCAAGAAGTGACCTCACAATCAGGTGATGTATATCACTTCGAAATTGATCCTTTCAGAAAATACTGTCTGTTAAATGGCTTAGATGATATTGGTTTGACTCTTCGTGAAGCTGATAAAATTAAAACGTATGAAGAAGCACGTTTAGCTGAAAAACCATGGCTAGCGAAAGTCGCTAATTAATTTTAACCATAGTTCCTTAAGCAGCCTGAATTTTACAGGCTGCTTGTTAACCAAATAATTTTAAAAGAAGTAAATCATGACCTATAAAGTAGCAGTCTTACCTGGCGATGGCATTGGTTCCGAAATTGTAGAGCAGGCCGTACGCGTATTAAAAGCCTTGGACCTTGATATTGAATTCGAAGAGGCGCCAGTCGGTGGTGCGGCTTATGAGAGTGATGGTCATCCATTGCCGGAACGTACTTTGGAATTAGCTAAGCGTGCCGATGCAATTTTATTTGGCGCTGTTGGTGACTGGAAGTATGATTCCTTAGAGCGGCATCTACGTCCAGAACAGGCCATTTTAGGGTTGCGCAAAGCGCTTGGTCTTTTCGCTAACTTACGTCCTGCTATTTTATATCCAGAGTTGGCTAATGCTTCCTCTCTTAAGCCGGAGATTGTTTCTGGACTGGATTTGCTAATCGTTCGTGAGTTAACGGGTGATATTTATTTCGGTACACCACGTGGTGTGCGTAAAGCTGAAGATGGACCTTTCGCAGGTGAGGATGAGGGTTTTGATACGATGCGTTACGCTGAAACCGAGGTGCGTCGTATCGCTAAAATCGCTTTTGAAGCAGCTAAAAAACGTGGCGGTAAATTGCTCAGCGTGGACAAGGCGAACGTCCTTGAAACATCACAGTTTTGGCGCAATATCATCATTGATGAGAGTCGTGACTATCCAGAAGTTCAGCTAAGTCATATGTACGTCGACAATGCGGCGATGCAATTGGTTAGAGCGCCTAAAGAGTTAGATGTTGTGGTTACTGGTAATTTATTTGGTGATATTTTATCGGACGAAGCGGCTATGCTAACTGGTTCCATCGGCATGCTCCCATCGGCTTCTTTAAATGAAAAAAATCAGGGGCTCTATGAGCCAAGTCATGGTTCAGCACCAGATATTGCAGGCCAGGATATTGCTAACCCGCTTGCGCAAATTTTATCGGCAGCCATGATGCTTCGTTATAGTTTTGATCTTGAAGAACCTGCTCAGAAAATTGAAGCAGCTGTTCGTAAGGTTTTGGCTCAAGGCTATCGTACTGCCGATATTTATGAAGAGGGCACGACAAAGGTCGGTACTAAGGCTATGGGTGATGCAGTTATAGCAGCGCTAAACAGTTAATTAATGATATATATTGCTATCGTTTCTACTGATGGGACGATAGTGATATTATTTAAAAATAGATTAAATTTTTCTTGAGTGAGTAATTTTATGTCAAAAGCAGTTGGTCTTGTCGGATGGCGAGGCATGGTGGGTTCGGTGCTCATGCAGCGTATGCGTGATGAGGGTGATTTTAAACTAATCGAACCGGTTTTCTTCTCGACGAGTAATGCTGGAGGCGATGCGCCACAGTGGGCAGAGGGTGCAGGTCCTTTGCAAAATGCCTTTGATATTGATAGCTTAAAAAAATTACCCATCATCGTAACTGCTCAGGGTGGTGACTACACCAATGATGTTTATCCAAAACTTCGTGCGGCCGGTTGGGATGGGATCTGGATTGATGCTGCTAGTGCATTACGTATGAATGATGATGCTGTGATTGTGCTCGATCCGATTAACCGCGATTTAATTGATGCTTCTCTTGCTAAGGGCGTGCGTGATTATGTGGGCGGTAACTGTACTGTTAGTTGTATGTTGATGGGTGTCGGTGGCTTGTTTAAACACGATCTTGTGGAGTGGATGAGCAGCATGACCTATCAGGCAGCATCTGGCGGTGGTGCTCAGCACATGCGTGAGTTATTGACTCAGTTTGGTATTCTTGGTAATTCGGTACAATCTTTACTTGACGATCCTGCATCGGCCATTTTGGAAATTGATCGCCAGGTCCTCGCAGCGCAACGAGATGAGTCATTGCCACAAAGTAATTTTGGTGTGCCCTTAGGTGGTAGCTTGATTCCATGGATTGATACCCAATTGGATAATGGTCAATCACGTGAAGAGTGGAAGGCACAGGCTGAGACCAATAAGGTCCTTGGTCGCAGTGGCGAACAAATTATTCCTATTGATGGATTGTGTGTGCGTGTAGGTGCTATGCGTTCTCATAGTCAGGCCCTTACTTTTAAATTAAAAAAGGATGTGCCACTTGATGAGATCAATGACATCATTGCTGAGAGTAGTGATTGGGCAAAACTAGTACCTAATGACCGTGATGTCACTATGCGTGAGCTTACACCCGTTGCAGTAACTGGCACTTTAAATATCCCAGTTGGGCGCGTCCGTAAGCTAAATATGGGGCCTGAGTATATTAGTGCATTTACTGTAGGTGACCAGTTGTTATGGGGTGCCGCAGAGCCTATACGTCGTATGTTGCGTATTGCTTTAGGTGAAATGTAAGTCATCACTCACGGTAGATAAAGGGCCTAGAAAATGCAATTACCGCATTACATCAGTGATAATATTACTGCCTTATTAGTTGCTTTCGTGCTTCTGATTACGGTAATTCTTTTTCTTGCCCAAAAGCTTATGCGTACTAAAAATTTGGCTGATGAAGCTGAAGACTCTTTGGTATTGGCAAAGCAAAAGACTAAAGGTATTGCTTCAGCAGATCAAAGCCCGGCTGCCAAAGCCTTTAGAGAAAAACTAAAAGAAATCAGTTTAGACTTGGATAAAGATTAATGGCCAAGCATCGTATTGCCTTAGGTATTTCCTATCAGGGGCAAGCATACTCCGGTTGGCAGGCTCAAACTGATAGAGCAACTGTACAAACGGCGGTAGAATCAGCGCTTAGTAAGTTTATCACTGTACCGACTCAAGTTGTTTGTGCTGGACGCACTGACACGGGAGTTCATGCAATCCATCAGGTGGTTCATCTGGATACTGATGCTAGCCGCAGTGATAACTCTTGGGTTAGGGGGGTTAATAGCTTTTTACCACCTGATATTCGAATCAAATGGGCTCGAGAGGTCACGAGCGATTTTCATGCCCGTTTTGATGCTGAAGCTAGGACATATATTTATGTTTTACGCTGTCATCCCGTTCACTCTGCTATCTTAGAAGGTTTAGTGGGTTGGTATCATTTGCCGTTATCACTTGAGTTGATGCAGGAAGCAGCGACTCACTTAGTCGGTGTGCATGACTTTAGTAGTTTTAGATCTGCGGAGTGCCAAGCACATTCGCCGATCCGGACTATTAACTATCTTGATATAAAAAAACAGGGTAATTTATTCGTTTTTTCGATTCAGGGTAATGCTTTTTTGCATCATATGGTTCGTAATATTATCGGCAGTCTGGTTTATGTCGGTAAGGGTAAGCACAAGCCAGAGTTTATGGCTGAATTGCTTGAATTAAAAGATCGCAAATTTGCCGCTCCAACATTTATGGCCGCTGGCTTATATCTTGCGCATATACATTATCCAGAAAAATCGGGTATTAATGACTTAATACCCGAGCTAGCTGTGACTGATAGTCTGAGTTTTATCTTAGATGCCTAGCAAGCTTATTTCATATTAGCAATTCGCTCTGCACGTGCAGAGGGGTTAGGGTGAGAAGAGAACATACTAGAATTATCACCACCTAATTGTGCTAACTTGCGTAGAGCTGAAACAGCAGCGTCTTTACTCTTACCTTGTTGTTGTAAGACTTTGAGTCCATAGGCATCAGCCTCATACTCATGTGCTTGAGAGTATTGGGCATTAACTAGTTGATGTCCTAATTGTCCAATCACACTGCTAGAAAGGGCTGCGACAGGTGAGCCGCTAGATGAGACCGCTTGTAAAGCGGCAGAACTCAACATACTAGTACGTGCTTGTTGCTTTGAGTGTCCCTTGACTACGTGACCAATCTCGTGACCAACCACATACAGTAGTTCATCATCCGTCATCCTATCCATCAGTCCACTGTATACACGGATGCCACCATTGGGCAGGGCAAAGGCATTTACTTCATTAGTAAGATAAACTTGATAATTAAGTTGATGGCCTTCATAACTACTTAAATTACGGGTGAGACTGCTAAGCCGTTTTGCATAGGCATTAGAGGCTGGTGCAATTTTATTTTCTGCATCTAGCTGTTGTTGTGTACGTATACCAAGTGCATTAATCTCACTATCACTAATGCTAGCGGCACTTGCTAAGGTAGTAGCAGCCCCAACCATACCGGCAATGTCCATCCCTTGACATGCTGTTAAGCTAAGACAAACAGTAGCTGCAGCAAAAAGTTTTTTAGCCATCTTTAATCCCCTTAAAAGAAGTTAATTCCTAATTAATTCAATATATAACCCTAGCTCAAGGTACTTTATCATGAGTTTTGATAAATTTGCTTATAGCTTATGTACATGGCACAGTAAGCCGTCATGAGTAGAGAGATCAAAACAATTTGTAAAACAAAGGCAAAAAAAGCACCGGTACTACCGGAAGATATTGCAATCATCATGATATTCCAAATGACAAAAGCAATAATAAACATAGGTAATCCCAGAGCAATAAAAGCTGCAAAATTACGTACTACACCGATACAAGAAAAGACCAGAGATTTAATGGTTGGCACGTTATTCCACATAATCAGAGCTGGTACAAACCAATATACTAGCGTCAAGATAATCGTGTAGACAAACATCACGATAATTGCAGCTGGATTAATTGAGGCTGCAATTGCGGTATAGGTATCTGCTGTTATTTCGCCATTGGATGTAGACGCGAGAATATTAGCCACTTCACTTTCTTTAATCAGTGAGGGTACAAAAAATATTTCTAATATAAAAAGTATCACGCCGTAAACAAGTCCAGCGAGTAACAAGGACTTGAGTGTTTTCCCATGCCTAAAAGGTTCAAATAAGTTGTGCCAGTTTAGCTTCTGACCTTCGGCAACGTAGTGGCAGCACATTAAGATAAAAGCAATATAAACAGGCTGTACTAAGGCCACACTGAATAAGCCCAGAACGCCTAGAAGTTGAAGACTGAGGATGGTGTTAAAGTTCCAGACAAAGGCTAGCAGTATAAATAAAGCTGGTCGCTTTTTAAAAATGGCAAAGCCTTTAATGAACCATTCAAAACCGGCTTTAGCGGGGAGTTTTACAGCTTGCATCGATACTCCTTAGCGTGCGGGTAAAGGCGGAATATCGCCATAAGTGCGTGATTTAAGAATTCGTTCAAAATGCGTTGGATCGTGTGGTTTTAAGCTTTGAGCAGGACGAGGCAAATAGAAATCATAAAGTCTTGATGTCCAGAATCTTAAAGCTGCAGCTCTAAGTGCTACCGGCCATAGTTCACGCTCTGCATCTGTAAATGGACGACCTTTATGATAGCTACTAAGCCATGCTTCAACTAGTTCAGGTATTAATTCACCACTGTCGCGATCAATACACCAGTCATTTACGGCCACTGCCACGTCAAATAACCAACGGTCAACACCAGCAAAATAAAAGTCAATAACGCCGCCTAAGCTCGGATGCTCATGGGTACCATCAAATAAGACATTATCGCGAAATAAATCACAGTGGCATGGCCCGCCGGGCATGAAACGCCAAGCATAATCACTTTGAACCTCAATTTGCTCCTGCAGCGATTGCTCATAAAGAGCCTGTAACTCTTCATTTAGATAAGGCTTAATGGCTGGGTAGGTTTCTTGCCACCAACTTAGTCCACGTAAATTAGGCTGGTTCAAGGGGAGATCATGGGCTGCAATATGCTGTCTTGCTTGAGCTCGCGCTACAATCTCGCAATGCTTTGCACTTGGATGGGCTTCCCAGCCACCATTTAGACGCACGACAATGCACATGGGCTTATCATTAAAAAGCCCCCAGATGGTGCCATCTTTGCGTTTTTGGGGCATAGGGACTGCCTGCTTTTTCATCCCTAAGCCATACATTAGATCCAGGTAGAAGGGGATTTGTTCTGCAGTCAACACCTCAAAGATAGTGAGTACAAACTCGCCTTCACTGGTGGTTAAAAAATAATTGGTATTTTCAATACCCGCAGTAATGCCCTGCATTGAAACAAAATCGCCTAACTCATAATCTTGTAAAATCACTTGGGCTTCTTCGGAAGATACGGGGGTAAAAACGGCCATAGAGTTAATTTAATCTTATAAAGTGTATGATGATGAGTAAAATAAATAAAAGACTCGAATGCTGATTTTACCAGTCTCGCTGCTTATTTCCCAATGATCCTGATGCTTGGGCTTTAAAATCTAATATTGAATAATTCACATCATGCTAATAAAGCGACGTTTAAATTATTTTCGTAGACGAATTACCCGTCGTCCTTTTTTTCATAGTCAGGCGATAGTATTGGTCTGGGCACTTTTAATGGGGGTTGTTGGTGCTTTGGCGACCTTACTCTTTTTTAAGGGAGTCGGTTTATTACAATGGTTGATGGTCGGAGAAACAGGGGCGATTAGTAGCATTGTTGGCCAATACTCAACTTGGCAGACTTTACTATATCCCTGTCTTGCAGGCCTGGTTGGTGGTTTATTATTAACATGGTCGGCTAGCATCAAGACAGATACGAACTCGGATTATATGGAGGCGGTAGCCTTAGGTGACGGTCGTTTGTCTATTAAGCAGGGGGTGTTGCGTATTCTGTCATCGCTGACTGTTATTACCTCAGGCTTTTCCATCGGTCGTGAGGGGCCGATGATTCACTTAGGTTCGATGATTTCTTCCGCTATCGGTCGTTTTTTCTTTATGGATGCCAAGCATTTACGACTGATTGTTGCTTGCGGTGCTTCCGGAGCGGTGTCAGCCGCTTATCATACGCCAATTGCTGGTGCCTTATTTGTAGCGGAGATCGTTGTCGGTAGCATGTCCATGGTGATTGTAGGGCCACTACTGGTTGCTGCTATGTCTGCTCATCTGACCACTCGTCTTTTTGATAACCATTTTCTCTTATATGAAATTGATTTAGAAATTTCACTGGGTGTCGAATTATTAATTTGTTCAATTATTATTGGTTTATTTGGTGGTGTGTTATCACCCCTGTTTCTAAGAGCTCTAGATTGGTGTAAAAAAGGACTTAAGTTGATTCCTGTTCCCTTAGCTATTCGCATGGCTTTTGCAGGACTAGTAGTTGGTTGCTTTTTGTTATATGACCCTGAATTAGCAGGTAATGGGGACTCTATTGTTTCTACCTTAATCCATGGTACTGACTGGACATGGCAGTTATTAGCCATGTTTTTGCTATTAAAAATAGCCGCTACATTGATCTCTGTGGGCTCTGGTGCGGTCGGTGGGGTGATTACACCACTGATGTTTATCGGCGCAGCAGTGGCATTGTTGATACTAAAAACCGCTATTATATTGTTCCCAACACTTGAGCCCTATAGCCCAGTATTTGTGATTTTGGGTATGGGGGCTTTTTCTGTCTCTTATACACATCT